>Ga0114962_10000399_pt1 | contig 38746 bp, 35 predicted proteins | sample C_130820_MF_Meta_FD_87017 | JGI IMG/M metagenome (GOLD analysis project Ga0114962, IMG submission 87017) | Freshwater microbial communities from Lake Croche, Canada to study carbon cycling - C_130820_MF_MetaG | ecosystem: Environmental > Aquatic > Freshwater > Lake | place: Lake Croche, Canada...
AGCACCCGTAGCACCTGTTAAACCTGTCGAACCACTTGCACCTTGAGAACCTGCTGAACCTGAAGCTCCGATACCTGATGCACCTTGTACACCTGAAGCTCCATCACGACCTATATAGCCTGATGCACCTGTAAGACCTGTTGCACCAACATTACCTTGTTGTCCTGTAGCACCATGACTGCCTTCACCTATACCAGAAGCACCTTGAGGTCCAGTAGAACCTGTAGCTCCGTCTTGTCCGATATAACCAGATGCACCGGAAATACCAGATGCGCCCTGTGGTCCTGTTGAGCCATAGCCACCAGCTCCAGCTCCTGATAGACCTTGTATCCCGACCGCGGTGACTTCTACGTATGTATCTCCTAATGCCATATTCTTTTCCTAAGCTGGATCTGTCTTTGTTATTTGTGGTGTGAAGATAATGATACCTTCTGAAACTCTTAATCTTTCGCCAAATGGTGACTCTACTTCTACGTCATACATATATCTACCAGGTTTGATAGCATTAGTACTAGCATTAGTCAATGATAACCTAATCTGACCACCAGTGATGGAGTATATAGTTGCATTAAAGTCTATATGTGTCTTTGAGGCATAAGACTTACGAATATATGATTGCACAGTAAAACCATCAAGGTTTAGAGGCAACCCATCAGACCCTTTAACTGTGATTACGGCTCCAAAGTTGGAGCCGGTATCGATATAAAAATTGGTTATAGCTGCCATAGTCTATTTATCTCAACTCTACCCATCGTTGAACTCCAATAGTATATTCTGAATGACCTATATCTTCTGGTTCATAGTGATGGAACTCAATACGATACGTTGATCCTGCAGGTACAAAAAAGTTTAAGTTTGTAACTCTGTATGCTCCCCAATATGGATCAGGGATATATTCTTCCCATACGATCTCTTCATCTACGACTCCGTAAATAGCGTTAGCTTCTCCTTCACCAACTTCTCCAGCATACGTTGATGATGTTATAGTAGCATTTACCCATATTAAATTAGCTGTGCTATTTGTATATGTAACTTCAGTATCTCTTGAAGAAGTAACGTTAGAATAAGTTTGACCTTCACCAAATCCAGCAGCAATCGTAGTAGAACCGCCGAGTGCTACAGTACTTCCATTGATAGTTATTGATGAGTTGGTTAATGATGAGTTAGGGATATTTGTTACTTTAGAACCAGCAAGACCTGTGATCCATGCTGGGTTACCGTATGAATTTGAGGTGTATACACCGTTTGTTACTGTACCAGCATTACCTGTTACATTACCTGTCACATTGCCTGTGACGTTACCAATGACATTACCTGTGTGTAATCCTGTTGTGTTACCTGTTACATTTCCAGTTACGTTACCTATGATGCCGTTACCTTCGTCGTTTACTGCACCATGATGTACACCATATGTTTGACCTGTAACGTCTCCTGTAACAGGTCCTGTGTGTAAGCCTGTAGTATTACCAGTTAAGTTACCAGTCACGTTACCTGTAACATTGCCAAGTAATGGTCCTGAGAAAGTTACTGCGGTGATGGTTTGACCTGCAAAGTTACCTTCGCTGTCTCTTGATACTATTGAATAAGGACCATTTGTATATGAAGGACTTAAACCAGTCAATAAGTCAGCATCAAGGCCAGAACCTGTACCATCCACAGTCTTTAACTTAGTTAAGATCTTTTCTGCAGTATACTCTGTTGTTAAGAGACGTAGACCTATATCAGTATTTAAGTTGAGGAAGTTATTATCCATCTCCTCAATGGTAAGTGGTGATTCTTTACTTGCCCTGGTTTTTATTGTTGCCATGTTTAATGCCTTTGTAGACTAGTATTTCTATTATTTATAATGTTTTATAACGATTAACTGCAGCGTCTTTATATCTTATCTTCAATTCTTCAAAAAATTTGACGTCATCCTCAGTTAATTCTACTGAGTCTATATTTTTCCTATATTGTTTAGCAAAGTCTTCTAATTGACTAAAATCACCCATATACTTAAAATTTTGTGTGACATGTCTAGTATCATATGCATCCATGATCATATGGTATCTGTCTATATTAGAATCATTCCTGATCTGATGCCAAATATTAACCCACACCATGTACGCTGATCCAACTTCCATATGAAGGTGCTTACCTTGTGCTATGAATACAGCTTTTGGATCTGACCATAAAGGTATATGTAATCTAGCCATGTATTCTGTAGTGTCTTTATCTCTATGTACAAGACTCTTACCACCGGCTTTAAGACATGTTATCCTTACTCTCCTTGGAGTAAGACCTAGTTCTTCTATCTGATTAATAACCTTTTGTATTTCACCAACACAAGCTTGAGTAGGTTTATTATACTCTAAACTATGCGCTACATTTAGATACTTAATTGCTTTACCTTTTAATGCTATATCTGGAAATATCTCATCTAGTACTTCACCTTTTTCGGTCTGAAAAGTTTCCCATTCATCTTTCCAATCACCCGTATAATTAGTAATACTCCATCCACCAAATCCATGATACCTTGGAGTTTCAAACTCTTCGCCTTGAATAATCTGATCACCTAAAGTAAATACACTATTTGTTACTTCTTGTCTTAGCTTTTCAATATCAATATTCAAATCAATTTTTTCATAAAACATGATATAAGTCCTTATCTTTATTGTTTAGCTTTCCATGCTTCCCAGTCAAGGTGAATTTGATCTGTACTGTTAGGATCTATAGTAATATCTATGATAGATATAGGATTATAAGGATCTACTAATACCTTATCAATTATATCTTCGTATTCTTCTACCATTTTAAAAAATCTATCTTTATCTTCTGGTGATAAAGCTACAGCTCTAGGAATAACACCTTCAATAAGATAGTGTCTAATATGGTCCCATCTATATACGATGTCTATACCATCAACAGCTATAGTCTTTACTACAACGTTTTCTAAATCAGCCATTATACTTGTCCTCTAACTAGTGATTCGTTCTTTTTACTAAATAAATTACCTGTCTCAATGATTATCTTTAATGATATGAATATGAACATCATCATGCAACCTGTGCCGAATCCTGGTGCTTTTTTACTTTTGCCAAATATACTTTGCCATAGATTAACGACTTTACATATTCCTGTACCAGCCAACATCAAGACGTGTCCGATCTTATTAGTTTCTTTTCTTGCACCCATCTTATACGCCATGTATTCTGCCCATGGTGTGGCTATATCTGTAGCCCAACGGATAGCAAAGTTTTTAAATCGTTTACGACTCTCTACTTCAGGTAACCATGGTAACATGTTTGGACCATCTCCATTCATCCAATCCACTACTATCTGAGCCCATGCGATGTAACCATTATACACATCTGGATGTTTTACTTTTAATAGTTCACCGTATGCCTGGTCAGCTTCAAATATGTCTCTAGGTAATAAGCCAAGTTGATATAGTTTTGTACATATGATCTTACCGCAAGCACAGTTACAGTTACAGTTATATGAGAAACAATTTTGATCAGCTGTACAGTTATAGGTAGTTCCACAGTTACAATTTGTCTGTAAATATGGTTGAGCATCACAATTAAGACAGTCGACGGCTGTACAGTTTGCTGTAGTACTACAGTTAATATTTCCACAATCACAATTTACACCAGCAGCATTGTCATTATTACAATTACCTTCTGTAGTATTTTGGAAATAAGCTGTTCCATAAAATATATTCATGTTAGGTTGTGTAGGACGTATTGATGGTTTAACCTTATCATTTAAAAATGAAAGGCTAGATGAATAGGTGCTAGCTAGACCTACTTCGGTATTAACGTCACTTACTGCTATCGGACCTGATGATTGTAATGTCATATCTTTCTACTCTTAAATAGTTGTTTCAATCTTAGATTTACCATATACCTCAATGTCATCTATCTTCATTACTTTTTCGCTGACTACTTTAATAGGTATAATACGTTTTACTTCTTTTTCTTTATGTTCGTATACAGTACCAAATATGTCTTGTCTCTCTAATGGTAATGCATCGTTCTTAATCAGTGTTGGCATATATCCAGTCATCTTATGTATAGCTAAGGCAAACAGTGCAACATTGTCTGAATAAGCATTAGCACATGATATGTCCCAAAACTTCTTATCAAGGAACATACATGCACCTTGACAAATATGTAATACTGGGCAGCTTGAGCACTCTTTACGATTACTCCAATGAGTAACTGACTTTAACTCAACGTTTGCATAGTCATCTAAGTTACCAGCTAGATGAGACTCATCATTCTTTGATGTCTCTAATGCACTAACGTTTTGGCATGTCAATACATTGCCTCTTAGATCTACAGCGATGATATTTTCATCATCCATACCACACTTTTGACCTACATATTTTGCATTTCTATGAGCTAATACACTTTGTGTAAAATTATCAATCTTAGCTAATTGTCCAAAGAAACCTATCTTACCATCAGTCTCTAATATATCAGATACAGATAATCTTCTAAATTCAAAGTGCTCTTGCAAAGATTGTAATGAATTTGTAATCCCATCTTCGTCATATGCATCTACTATAGCTCCTTCACCCAACCTAATATTCTCGTCACCAGTTAATTTTACGAACCAATCGTATATTGCTTTACGACTCTTATTCTTTGAATTTAGCATCGAATTGAAACTAAACCCTTTACCCAATCTTGTCATCATCTTATAGAAACCTAATATGGTCTCTTTTGCTTTAGGATCATCAAATGGATCTGGACCTCTAACAGATTGTCCTGGACCATCATGTGATATAGCAACCGAGAACTCCATCATCAATAACCAATCGATGATATCATCAGTTAAGATAGATCCGTTTGTAATCATACTAAATGCTGGTTTCTTTTCCCACGATGAAAACTTTTCTTTCATCGCTTCAGCAAGAGGTTTAAGAGTCTTCCAGTATACTAAAGGCTCTCCACCCCAAAATTCTATTTTTAAACCTTCTTTCTCATCAAATTCTAATACATCAAGTTTCTTAATGAACTCAGCTATATCGTCTTTATTAGTTTCAGGTGCTCGTTCTACAAACTTTTGTGAACAGTAGTCACATGAATAGTTACAACTTAATCCCATTTGAATCTTTAACACGCGTATCTTATTAGACTTCTTAAGTGGATGATCTTTATCAAAAGATGTATATTCTTTTAGATACTGATCTGGTATCTTTGGCTTATCAGAAAATTCAAACACGTTTCCTTCAGCATCTTTTAATATATTTTCCATATTGTCATAATAGAAAACTTTAGTATCACCAGCACTACGCTCAGCATGTATTTCAAATATCATTATATAATCCTTTAATTATTTAGATTTCAATGTTTCAACTTCAGCTTTTAATTCTTTAATCGCTTGTATTAATAAAGGAACTATTAGTTCATACTTAACAGCTTTATATCCTTCTAAGTTTGTTGCTACAACTTCAGGTAATACAGTTTCGATCTCTTGTGCAATTACACCAACATCGTTCTTACGAACAAAATATCCATCTACTCCACCACGTCTTTCTATCTCTGTATCTTTCCAATCAAATGTAACACCATTGATTTTATCTATCTTTTGTAAAGCATTTTCAATTGGTGCAATATTTTCTTTTAAACTTCTATCTGATGTATAGTATGCAGTAATATTATCAGTAGCTCGTATCTCACCAGCATTTCCGGCTGCTGTACCTACACCAAGTGAACTAACTTGTGTATTTGCAAATGTAACAGCAGATGATGTAAGTACTGGTTGGCCAATAGCTATAGTACCTGATACGTTAGGCACAGTTAGTGTTACTGTTGAAGTTGTAGATATATTAGATAACTGTAAGTTTAATACTTTTGTAGTATCAACGTCATCTGTAATAATAAACTTATTATCTCTAAATGTTTGTGTACCTGTCCATACATTATTACCAGATTTTGTACCAAATCCTGGAGTGTATGATGAACCTAGTGTATATGTTACAGCGTCAATGTCAATTGTGCTATTAACTAGTTTAGCATTAGAGATTGAACCTGCAAGCATTGTATTAGTGACTGTACTAGTATCTCCTGTAGTCACTACAGTACCAGTAACGTTAGGGATTGTGATAGTCCTATCTGCAGTAGGATTAGTAACTGTTAGTGTAGTCTCATATGTATCATCAACAGAGCCTTCAAATGTAATATTTTGGGCAGTACCAACGTATAGACCAGCATTAACTAGAGTTGCAGTGATTGTACCAGCTGAGAAGTTACCAGATGAACGAGTAACAACAGTGTTACCTGTGGTGTCTGTGCTAGATGTGTTTAACCCATCAAGTAAGTCTGCATCAAGGCCTGAACCAGTACCATCCACGTTCTTGATCTTTGTTAGTACATCAGTGTCTTCATAATCAGTAGATAATACACGTGTTTGAATATCAGTATTTAAGTTACTAAAGTTTGTATCGATCTCTGCATTAGTAAGAGGAGAATTTTTAACTCCTGTTGCACCAGTTGCACCTAATCTAAGTGTTAAGCTTGCCATTTGTTATCCCATTAATGAGTGTTTCTAATTTATTTATTCGATCCACCAAAGCATCTATCTTGTCTTCTTTTTCGGCGATCTTACCTTTGATAGCTCTATACTTTTGTAGCTTAGACATGTCTGTCTCTAAGATAGCTCCAGTACTACTATCCCTAACCAATGACTCTTTTTCTACGGGTATCTTCATATTAACTATCCAATGCAATGATTCTTAAATCTCTTAACTTAGGTGTATTAGCTTTACTTGATGATAACAACACTATCTTGATTTGGAAAGTATTAAACCTTGGAGATATAGGTGCATCTTGAGGGACTCCATAAGAATCAAACGCTCCAGCTGGGAAGAATCTATGTTCTTTAAAGTCGTAGTTGGACAATGAAGAAGCAACAGCAGACTCTAGATTCATTAATACCCAATTTTCATCAGTGATTGGAGTATTCTTTTCTGCAGGAAGAGTCTTGTAATAGACTTTAACGTCTGTACCGGCAGGCTTATTAATATCCACTGTAACGCATAGGTTAGTAGCTTCAAATCCTGATGCTAAATTAATTGGCTTAGTTAAGTATCTTGCTAGAGCTGTACCGCCTGCATTAACAGAAGCTTCTCCTGATGCATCATTATTAATACTGTTAAGAGCAGTAACTACTGATAAACTTGCTGCATCAATGACCGGAGATACTAATGAACTTTCAGTTGTTAACGTTGCTTTTAATCTCAATGATGGAGTACCACCAATACCTGCAGCGGCTGCTAGACGTTTAATGTATGAATAATTAATATCTTGCATTACATTGAATGAAGCCCATTCAGTATCAAATGTTGTATCTTGATTATATGCTTTTGCTGACCAAACTACGTTTGTACCTGTAGGTAAGACTGTCGAAACATTAGTAAATAATGTTTGATAGTCATATATCGTAGCAGGATCTTGAATAGTAAATTCTGCTGTGCCTGAAGATACAAAGTTTGCACGCTTGATTTTAAACTTAAGATCTTTATTTTGATCTGCTTCCCATGTAGAAGAATTCTGCGATTTAAACAATGAACCAATGTACGGTTGTTTGTCAACCTTTGTAGTACCACCTAAGATTGTACCACCCATTTCTGAGATATAAACTTGATATTCACCAGTTTGTGCAACTAATACGATCGCATATTCACCTGGAGTTAGGTGAACTGGATTATCAAACTTAAATGTAGTTGCAGGCTGTATAGCATCATTTGTAGATGTTGTACCACCACCTTGAACGTTTACTTGTTCTGGTTTAAGAATGCTTTCAGAGAATGGGATAGTCCTAGATGATTCTGGATAGCCATTAACTGTTCTACGAATTTCCATAGTTACAGGAACTGTAGCAGATTTAGATTTAAAATAAACATCAACTGATGATAGGTGGAATCCTTGTGGATTTGCTCTAGCATCAACTAAGAACGTTTGACCTAATGGATCATACCAATAGCTAACTTGAGTTACTGTCTTTTGATTTTGTAATGATCTTGTTGTAAGAATCGTTTCTTGTTTAGTTTGTAATGTACCGATAGCAGTATACTTAGTCTCACCGATAGATTCTTGAGCTTCAGTATCATTAGTTGAGTTATCGATTAATCTAATAGTCCTCTCACCAGTCTTAAACGTATTAGCTGGGATCTGGAACTCAAAGGCAATATTACCGTATTCATCTGGAACTAAGTTACCACCTAATGAATATGTAGTAACTGCTGTGACTACGCCATAACCTGAACCAGTTAAACCAACTACATACTTTCCAACCGCTATAGTACCTGCAGTATCATAAACACTTAATAGGCGTTTAGTTGCGTCTGTAGTTGAAGGTTGAGAATATAAGGCCGCTTTTGCAGTACCGGTCTCTGTACCTGATGCTGAACCAGTCCTAAATGATAAGTGTTCATGCACACCTTGTCTATCATCAAATAAAGTGCCAGTATGATTTTGAACTTCAATCAATGTTAATGGTTTGATATATGATGAGATGCTTGTATTCTCAATAAATGGATACAATTTAGTTTTAGGTTTAAAGAGTTTTGATACACCTAAGACTGTATTTGCTCTAATGAATGGTACATATTGAATATCAACTACGTTTGTTCCTAATGTAGAAGTAGTAGAATCACCGATGATTGTAGCTACAGTAGTAGTTGAACTTCCACCTTGATACACACTCCACCCGCCATTAGTACTAATATTGGTATTATTAACTATATCTGCCGCATCTGCTAGTCTAATATCAACTACTTTGTTAACTGCAGGTAGATATTGCGTATCCACCCATTGATCAAAAGCTGGTTCAAGTACTATAGAACCAACAAAACGTAACACATTAAATGGGTTAATATTAATATACGTTGATGATATTGGTTGATCTATAGCAGTAACTTCAGTATAACTAAGAGTTACTAAATCTCCAGTCTTTGCTGTACTTGTTAATGTTGATGTGTCAAATTGACTAAATTGTACTTCAAATGGAGCTCTAAGTTCTTGACTAAGAGGGTCTATTGCAGTAGCAAAATCTGGATCTGCAGCTTGAGCTATAGAGTTTGCATTATAATTTGATGCAGCACCACCCCAATTATTTGAACCATTAAACCATGCATTCCACCAGCCCCAACGTCTTTGTGACCAATTAGTTGCTGAAGCTGCAAAGATGTCAGCTGAAGTAAATGCATCAACTACAAAACCGTTCTTAAACTTCTCAAAGTTTGTTGCATCTGGGATAGATGTATCTTTTGCTTGTTTCTCTAATAGAGATAACTGTGTATAGTATTCAAGGTTACCGATACGTTTTTCTAAACGTCCAATATCTCTCATAGTATAACGTTTGTTTTCAATATACTTGATTTGAATATCTCTAACGTCAGCTGTATATGGTGGAATAACCACATTGTAAATAGCCATACCATTTGATTCATCAGTAGGTATTGTTGGATATACTGCAGGAATTCCCTTCTTAACAATTAATTGCAAGTCAGAAGTAGCAATGATTTTATCAATACGAGCTAGATAGTATTGATAGTCAGCATTTAGTGTAGATGTAGGTGCCGGTAATTGACCATTTTGTAATGTAGTAGTTCCATCTTCACGTCTTGGTCTAAAGTCAATACAGTCTCTTAGTTCATATACTACACCTGAAGCTGGGTCAGTAAACTTTGGGATATCTTTATAATCAATACCATAAGAGTCTACTGATAAGTAGCCATTTCCAGTGTGTGTAAAGTTTCTATAAACTACTAGTAAGTAATGACTTGATCCAGGAGCTGTACCATTAAGGATTAAGTTACCATGATCATAGTATTCTGCACGTTGGCCATTATCTACAATATAATTATCAGTTACATCTGTATAAGTTATAGCCTCCCATGATAATACTCCAGTAATTGGATCGATGTCTACTGTATTTGGGTTTGTTGTTCCAGTATTGTATACACCAGTTACTTCATATATGTCTGATAGACCTAATGAGTCTTTACCACCAATTACGGTGTTTGCACCTGGAGCAAGGATCTTTATAGAGTAATCAGAAAGTGTCTTTTGCTTTTCAGTCTGTTGATTACCTAAAACTGTAGCTATGATAGTTGCTGTACCTGCAAATGCTACATCATTTAAGTTAAACGTAGCTTGGTGAGGTGTAGCGGTGATAGGTGTAGATAGTGTTACTGTTCTGCTTGAAGCGGTATCAAATAACATGATGTCACCTACAGAATAGCCAGATGAACCAGCATTTGTAACTGCAGTGATGACTACATGGTAATAAGTATTCTTTATAGTGTCTGACTGTGCACCAGATCCACCAAAGAATCTTTCAAATCCGTTATTAGTTTGGATAGTAGCACTACCTGATGAGAATACTACAGCACCAAAAGTTCTTTGGAACGTGTAGTCAGATTGTACAGCTGCAGCATTATCACGAATAGTCTTGATATATTGGTTTGGTAATGGGAATACTAAACCAGGACTATCTGATCCAGTTAAGAATGCATCTCCATCTCCAGAGCCACCCACTTTACTTAATAAATTAATATTTGCGCCAGCAGTTACGTAACTACCTGAACCTGAATGGTAAACGATTGATTCAGCGTCTTTAAAGAAAGATCCAGAATCAATCACTATATCAAATAGATACATGACATATACTGCAGAAGATGATGGTACACCTGAACTAAGTTGTAAGTATCTTACCTTAGCTGTACCAATCTTAGAAGATGAACTTGATACAGATGCACGCACAACATTATGAATCTCTACTGATGTATATGGACTTGAGTCAGTATTAGTTCTAAATGCTCCTATAAGATTACTTACATAGACATAGTTGCCGTATGATAAACTTGTATCAATATTAGATACTTGTTCATAATCACGAGCTCTATCTAATGTAAGGAATGTCTGATTAATAGTTTGGAATTCATAACCCTTAACGTATGCTTTACCTGGATCAAGAGCTGCAGTAAATTTAGTAGCATTACCGTCTACGTTATCCAATATTTGGATAGGCCATTTTTTAACAGTATAATCTCCTGACTCATCAAAAGTCCTGCGTGCTAATTCTTTACCGATCTCTGAATAGACTGTCTTGTCTTTGTTTACTACTAATGCTCCATCTACAACACGAGCAATCTCAATAAAGTTTTCTACAGTTTCATCAAGACCTTTAACAGTTAGTGTTAAGTATGCCTTATAGCGATCTGCTCCAGGAGCTGCATAATTTGGAGATTCTTGTGATCTGTCTAATAGTGATGTATCATCATCTGTCGTGTATATGACTTCATTTAATACAAGACCAATATTGTGTGAAGATGTATTATCATACTTAGCTACTGGAATGTTTTGTGCTTCGATGTAGACGAACTTACCATCAACAAAGAATACGCCTGAATCGATTGAGAATAACATAGCGTTGTTAAATGCTAAAGCTGACTGGATAGTAGCAGTGTATGCAGTACCAGTCGAAGTGGTGATGTTTTCACCAAGAGTAAATTCTGTACCAGATATGATCTTAACTATTAATGTCTTAGGGTTACCATTTGAATCAATGTCTTGAACTGACTTAACTATAGCCTGAGTAAGAGAATCTGCACCAATAATAGTCTTACCTTTAAAGTTATCAAGGTTGACTGTTTGACCCAAATAAGATGAGTTTAACTTGATTGATAATAATTGATTATCAAATAGTCTACCACCACCCAATACGATGGATCCATTAACAAACACATGTTTACCAAACTTATTGATTTGGTCTGATAGTTCAGTTTGTAGCTGTGTTAATTCACGAGCTTGGACAGCATATCCAGGTTTGAATAAGATCCTATGATAGTTCTTGGTCTCATCGAAGTCATCATAGTAGGGACTGATATTAAAGTTAATTGCCATGTTTGCTTACTCTTTCAGTGATTTTATATATTTATAACGTTAAAACGGTTCTTGCTGTAATGATCTGTTCTGCGGTAGGAGAGTATGGTTCTCTTACTGAGAACATCAAGAAGTCTCCTGAGAACTGATCTATTGTTCTTTCTGATACGCTTGTTACAATGATATTCATAGGAGGTACAGTAGCTGTCATATTGCCAGCATCTGTAGGGTCAGTGACTAATAAGTCTCCAATACTTACACTAAAGTTATTAAATACTGATAGTAAGATCTGTGTATCATTGAAATCTACCACGCGGTATTTCTTATAATCATCTTTTAATATTAACATATCATATTGTAATAGTGTCTTATCAAATTGGCCAGTAATCAGTACACATCCTGAACCTATGTCATCTGTAAATTTGACATTTTTGCCATATTTCTTTAAGTTACGTACAAGGCCTACCTTACGATAGTCGTTGTTGATCTCGATACCTTGGTTCTTGTCTCTTGAGATAGATGTATAGAATATGATTGAGTTTGCATTTAATTCATCGATTGCATTTGAACCATGACCACCTAATGGTGACATGATAGCTCTAGCTGAAGCTCCACCTGAACCAGTGTTACCATTAAATTGTATATCTGTCCAGGTGTATCCACTACCAACGTTGGTCATGTTAACTTTAACTACTCTACCTCCTGAGCACTCAGCTGTCGCAGTAGCACCTAAGCCGTCTCCTAAGATAGTAACGGTTGCTGCACCATATCCTGAACCACCATCCACTACTTTAATAGCTTCAATGGTACCAGGTACAGCGAGCAACTCAACGTTTGCTTGTAGAGTAGTTACGTTACCAACTCCTACATCTACTATGAGTTTACCTGTATTATAGTTTTTAGTATCTGCATTCCATTCTACAGACTTAGTAGAGTCATTGATAGTTATAGCTGCATTAGTGTAACCAACTCCTGGATTGTCAATAGTATATCCTACGATCTCACCACCAGTACCTAATACTGAAGTAGCTGTTGCTCTACCGTTAGTTAGTGTTAGAGTGTGTGATGCTCCACTACCTGTAGTGATATTTAAAATCGTGCCATTTTGAGCATTTACTAATGATGATGCTAATTGGATTGTATTAGTATCAATTTTAACGATGTAGTATGTATTACCTGAAGTTAAGTTAACTACAGAAGTTCCACCACCATTGTTATATACTACGGCATCTCCTGTTACTAGTCTATGTGTATTATATTCAATAGTATGTGATGCGTCTGTCACTGCAGTGCCAGCATTAAATGTAAACTTAGGAGCTGCTATAGTTACTGGAGGAGGAGTAATGTATCCACTACCCTTTTCTGTCATAGTAATGATAGATACTTTGCCGCCTGATACAGATGCCACAGCTGTAGCTTGTACACCTGATACTGGTGCATCTATAGTAACTAACGGTATCTCTGCATATTTTGTTCCGCCATTACCTATCAATACTGTATAAACTTTATCTATTCCAGGACTGATGATTAGCGATATTTGTGCTTCCGTCTTTACTTGGATTGGAGTTATGATAGCGTCTTTGGCGACGAATGTAAACTCAACTGTATTATTCATTGCAACACCAGAAGTATGTGTTGGACCTGTCGTACCTGTAATACCTTCTGTAGTTACTTGATAATAGTTATGATTGTATTTGATTATATTATTAAGCACCATGTTTGATGATGCAGTCCATACAGCGTCTGAAGTTACTGGTTCATTTGTAGTGATAGTAGCTGCAGGATCTCCTTGATAACCAGATCCACCATCGTCAAGAGATACTGTAGCAACTGCACCTCCGCTTAGTGTTGCAGATGCAAGAGCTGTAGTACCTACATATTTTAATTGGGCTGATCCATTATTTAGAGTACCTACCGTATGGATAGGACCTGATACACCTAATTTAGTACCAGATATAATATAGTAAAAGTTATCACGTGTAGTAGATGGATTAGTATACTTAATATAACTACCTACTGCTACGTCTAATTCAGATTGCCATTCAATGTATGATTGGAATGGAGGAGATACTGTTAAGTCTATGGTTGTATAGTTAGATCCCGCGTTGTCTATTTGTAAAGAGCTTAATAGATATGGGTTATCTTCCTGATAACCATCACCTGATACTATCGCTACAGTATTATCAACATCATAGCCTAGTCCACCATTTTCAATGATTATTTTATTGATGTCACCGTTTGAAAAGAATTGAGACTTAAGAGCCGTAGTCACGGGCATATATGTTGATGATAAGAACCTATTTCTTAATGAGACTGGAATGGTGTACATGAACTTCCATGTATATCCATCGCTTGTACTAAATACAGAAGCTGATGTGCCAGTAGGCATCACTGTAGATACAGAGTTTAAATTATTATTGATACACTTATATACGTTGTAGTCAGAAGTAAGTACATAGTATAGAGCATCTTCTAGTCTTGTAGCTCCATAAAACCCTACTGTACTTGCACCACCATTAGAAGTAGATTCATATGAATCATCATACATGTCATATACCGTGTTTACTGTCCAGTTAATCCTTTTAACTACGTATGCTACATCAGACGTCTTTACCTTTTTAGCAGTAAGGATATCTCGTCTAACGTGTAACTCATATCTAAAGTTTTCAGAAGGTTGACCTGGATAGTCACCAGCTGATGAAGGGATGAACGGGCTCAAGAAGTCCGTCCATGTATTTTCTTTACCAAACCAATGATAGTATGTAGCAGTATTAGATACTACTTCATTATAGATAGCGTCAGCTATCGTCTTCTTAAATCTTGGTTTAAATATGGTATATGATGTTGACATAATTATCCTACAGAAACAACCCATGAAATTGAAATAGTATCAGTAGATGATTTTACAATGACTGGGAATGTTGTCCTGCATAGCATCGTACCATATGTTATCTTATGATTAATACCTACACCGTCTGTAATAGTAAGTGTGACCGGTGATCCAGCGATCGCATTGAGATAAGATGAAGCTAATTTGAATGTATCATTGGTAATCTTAACGATATAGTATGTTGAGCCTGTATTGAGTCCTGTGATAGATGTGCCACCACCGTTAGTATAAGTTACCTTATCACCTGTAGATAATCCATGATTAACATAAGTGATAATGTTAGAAGCTACAGCTGCAGCTCCATCAAAGGTTAAGACTGCTGTCTCATCTTGATTAAATATGCCAGCTTCAACGATTGAACCTGTACCTGTACCGGCTGGGAATAAAGCACTAAATGTGACATTAACTCCTGCAGGTGTTGCTGAAGAAGTAGAGACTCTAGCTAGTTCATTTACTAGTGTAGTTTGGCCTAAAGATGCAACCGTAGCATCATCGCCAATAGCCATGTAACCCATAGCGTCATATGTTTCTCCAACTATCCTAGATGCTATGAACTCTTTACCAGAAGTAACCACTAAGTTTGGTATCTCTGTCTCATATGTAAGTTTATTCTCTGCGTCAAACTTTTTAATTGTAAGACGACCTTTTAGTGTTATACTGTCTTTAAACATTTTTACTCCTATTATCCTGTAAATACATAGCTGACTGGTGGGTTATATTGCTCTTCTGGCAACATGTAATCTTCTGAATCGTATGTGTTAATCCTAATCCTACCACCATTTGATGTGGCAGCAGTATAATCAGTGGTTATACCCTTATTTATCTGATTAAATGAAGCGAAAGATCTCCATTGACCTAATTCTTGAGTGGCTGAAACTGCTGGATCATAGTCATTTTGGATCTGGTATTCTCCAAATAAAGCTGTTCCAGACGGGTGTAGGTATGACTTGATTAAAGACTTATAGGTCTCAAGCTTCTCATCGACAGTTATTAAGTATGAATACTTTTGCCATCTGTAACTGTCTTGAAGATACATGTCATCATCAAGGAACCCATCGTTTGATATAAAATGACCTTCGTACTTTGCCACGGCACCTGTATCAAATCTAATTAACAAGTAGTTTGGATTAGATCCTTGAGCATTGATAGACTCTTGATAAAACTGTTGTAAGAATGTTGCGGCATAGGTAGGATCAGTGTATGGTAGTACTACATAGTTTGGTGATAGTACATACCCATAGTCAGAGTATTGTTTAACTAGTGTATCATTACTAATTGAGTATTGGGTTACATCATTCTTTTGTGCTGTAATGAATGAGTTTGAGTTTATAGATCCACTAGATTGTATTAAGTAAAATCCTGAGTTATATCCATAGCCAAACCCTATGGTAGCTATGTTAACTACTCCACCAGATTGATTGACTCGAGTAATCTTTAATTTTTGAGTGATGAGTTTTCCGTTGGATACTGTCGTGCCTATAATAAGTTGACCAACTTTAAATCCTGTACCGGGCAATGCAACAGTATACTTAACAGTAGTAGGTAACACAGTACCAACGACTGAACCAAATTGAATCTCATAACCTACTTTGATATCACCATAGTAGTATCTATCGATGAATACTTCATATACAGTGTCCTCAATATACTTAACTTTATCTACATAGACTTTAATCTTTTGTTTAGGACCTAATACTGATATACGGTTACCGACTAGTGTGTTGACATCACCAGCAGTGACGTTAACAAATATTGACATCTCTTGCTGCCACTTACCGTCAGAAGCCTTAAGCACTTGATCCCATGGATATGTGACTTCTGCCGATTTTCCATACAGCAGTTTAAATAAGAACTTATAAGAAGCTTCAGTACCCTTTGCAGTGAATACTTCTTTGATCTTTCTTAGAAATAACCTTTGATTAATATTTGCATATGTGGAACCAAAGATATCAAGTTCATTCTTAAAATATTGGATAAAGCTATCAAGCGTTTGATCAATGTCTCTTAACTCTGTTATATTACGTTTCTCATATTGATCAAGGTATTGATAGTATGCCTCTATGAATGACACGAATAGAGGGTAGTCTTCCCGTGCAAATTCAGGGATTTGTTTAGATACTATTGATTTTAAGTTTATAGACATTAGTTTCTACTTGAAGTGAACTGGTATCCAGCTCCACCTGATGCATCGCCTACTGATAACTTGTCAAGCACCATATTAACATTTATACTTGCACTAGGTATATTCACTAGTTGATTACGTATAGCCACGACATCGTTTGATTGTGGCTTGATGATTAGTTCAAAGATACCACCATTTGTTTGATCCACACCAGTGATCTCAAGAGCATCCATTGTTATGGTGCCTTTATTATAGTCTATGGTACCAAAAGTCCTAAAGTACTTCTTGACATCGATGTCATAGTAGTACATCTTTAATACACCTGCACCATTTGATGTAGGACTATCTTCAAGATACATTAAGTTGGTGTTACCAGCTACATAGAAGCCTGTAGAAGTGATAGACTGTTCTGCTACACCAGAATCATATATTGGGTTACCAAGGTATACAACATAGTTTTCGTTGGCATTATACTTTACAGCTACTTCTCTATGAAGTTTTAATGTGGTGATGTTACTTACGATAGAAAGTTCACTAGCATCGATCTTGGATGACAAGTTTGAATGTCTAAGTACTCCACTGAATGATTGTAAATTTTCAGTGTTATAGTCTTTGATAGCTTGTACTACTATAGTCTGTAGTTCTGACTCAGACTTAGCTGTGGATCTAGGGTTATAATATGCAGTAGTGTTAACTTCAACGTTGATATATTCAGCGTCTAGTATTACTGGAGTTATAGATACCACGTTCTTTTGTTTTAGTAGCTGTGTCTTAATAAACTCTTTTTGATTAGGAGTCAGTATATCTGTGGTTGTAGGTTTAATAGAGATATACACTCTGCCATATGATGGAGGTACGTTGTCTTCTCCACCCCATACGTTGACAGCTGATGCTTCTGGATATAGTCTAAATATGGTAGCTTTATAGTCTTCTACTGTGACAGCTCTATTTTGTGCAGTATATGCTCTAGGTGCATTATATCTTATAGAATCAATACTTTCAATGTTAGTTCCACCAAAAGCTGGTGTTAGTGTAGTGACTGCTACTACTCCACCTAATAATGTAGATCCAACATAGTTAAATACACGAGCACCGTTTGCAGCATTCTTATTTGTTGTTATGTATGATAGGTTAACTATGTTACCATTATCTAAGGCTTTACCTATGACATTGTTACCAAATTCCAACTCATAGAGTTGGCCTTCTATCTCTTTGATGAAGTATACTTGAGATGTTCCATCTAAGTTAAGTATATCCTCTTGATTTATAAATGTATTGAATACAGAAGATGTAGCGTTGTCTTGTACTCTGACTTGAAGAGTAGATATATCTACGTCTGCATTAGGGATGGTATACGTAACACCATTGCCAGCTACATATTTAAAAGTTAGTGGTGTACCTTCTTTGATATTTACGCCAGTAAATGTATACTTGTTATATGTCAATGATGTCTCTATAGCTTCAAGATTATAGAATGTGTATGATGCACCATCTATGATAGTAGAGAACGAACTATATGCTGGTAAAGTCAATGTGGCAGGAGAAGACGTAGTGCTACTTACTACTATAGTCACTGTCGCTGTTGCAGCTGTTACTGAGTGAGGCACATACCCAATTTCTTTAGCTCTTGAAACGACGCTTGATCGTTTGCTGGCAGAATCTAAAAAAGATTCGTTGACAGCTAAGTTGGTATATAGAGCGTTGTAATGGGTATTGTATGCGAGTAAGTCTAAAAGCACGGAAAGGCCGGCACCCTCAAAGTCATAATCCTTAAAAGTATCTTGACCTTTTAGAAAAGTTTTTAGATTTGTCTTAATCGCATCAAAATCTAACTCAGCAGTAGTAATATTTTTATTTGTGGCCATTATCGGGTTCTCGTTAATATTAAGTCGACCGTCTGTGGTCGTGTAGTGTTTACTATCATGTATTGGATCGACACATATACTTCATTGTTATCTGGTGAAACTGTTACTAATACATCATTAAGCTTGACTCTTGGTTCAAAGTTGATGATCGTATCTGTTATAGCTCTCTTAAGCATCACGTTAAGCATAGGAGTGGCAGGTTCAAATAATAGACCTTTTATCTGAGAACCTATCTCTGAGTGAAATGGTCTCTCATAGTTTTGTGTTAATACTAAGTTCTTTACTGAAGCCTTGATAGCTTCTTCATCAAACTTACGGACGATATCATGCGTTACCGGATGCATGGTAAAGTTAAGGTCTAAGTCTGCGAATGTTCTTGTATTACGTGCCATCTCTTATTTATAAGCCTTATCCAAAAAATACAGAAGGTGAACCTTGTGCAGATACAGACCCACACGCGATCTCATCACCAATCCTTACTGCTGCCTTACCGTTCACGAATACTTTTGATGAACCACCAGTAGCTACAGCATCATGACATATGATAGTACAGCAGTGTGTTACCCAATGATCGCCTTTCCTATGTACACCAATACCATTTACAAATACATTCGTAGATGCTTCATCGTTAGGTCTTGGTGGAAAACATCCATGACCTGAACACGTATCACCTAACCTAGTTACAGCTGACATTATACAGTTCCATATGCAGTTATGTTAGCTGCAGCTGTTAAGTTTCCACTGGCATCTATCTTAAACTTGTTGACACCTTGATACTTAAAGTATAACACTCCACCAGACTCAACGATTGTCCAGTTTGCAGATGATATACCATTACCTTGTGGGCCTGTTGCACCTGTGGCACCACTAGCACCTTGTATACTTACACCTGTTGCACCTGTAGCACCTATATTACCTGCTAATGTTATTACCCAATCATTGTATGTACCAGAACCTATAGCCATATCTGTATTGACAGACAGCGAAGTTCCAGTATAGTTAAACACTATACCTTCCATGTATGTATTAGTTGGATTAGCGTTTGATGCTATCCTTGATCTAGTGCCAACTCTAAATGCAGATTGTGATGCATCAAGATTAACCACAAATACTTTACTACTTGCAACACTAACTGAAGTTAACGTAGAAGAAGTTAAACTAAATGATGGGCCTGTTGCACCTGTTGCACCTATAGGACCTGTAGAACCTGTAGCACCTGTGGCACCAGTAGATCCGGTAAATCCTGTGGCACCTGTAGCTCCTTGTGGACCTGTAGAACCTGTAGATCCGTATACGCCGGTGGCTCCTGTTGATCCTGTTAAACCTGTAGCACCATAATCTCCTGTATTTCCTGTGTACCCTGTAGCACCGCTTGCTCCTGTAATACCAGATGCTCCATCGATGCCTGTTTCACCTCTATATCCGGTCGCTCCAGTATAACCAGTAGCACCAAAATCTCCTTTAGCACCGGTTGCACCAGAAGCTCCGTCAATGCCTGTCGCTCCGCTAGCACCTGATGCACCAGTAATACCAGTAGCACCGCTTGCGCCTGAAGCACCTTGAAAACCTGTTGCTCCACTTGAGCCTTTAATACCTGTGGCACCTATAGGACCTGTTGATCCTGTAGCACCCGTCGCACCTGTAAATCCTGTGGCACCTGTAGATCCTTGTGGACCTGTACATCCACTTGCACCTTGTAAACCTGTCGCTCCACTTGCTCCTGAAGCTCCACTAGCTCCTCGAATTCCTGTAGAACCTGATGCACCTTGGAATCCTGTGGCTCCACTTGCACCTGTAGATCCACGCAAGCCTTGGATACCATCCGCGCCTGATGCACCTCGAGGACCTGTAGATCCACTTGCTCCTTGAATACCTGTTGCTCCGCTAGCTCCACTCGCACCTTGGAAACCTGTAGCACCGCTTGCACCTTGTACTCCAATAGCACCAGCTAAGTTAACAGTCCATGATGTATATGTGCCAGAACCCGTAAAACTATTTTTATTAAATAATAATATACCAGTCAAAGCATCATATGATATGACTGTAGCATTTTGGATATTACTAACACTGTTAGCTATGACTACAGATTGTCCAGCAGAATATTTTAAGTTTGCCTCTACTGTGATTCCTGTCGCACCTGTATTACCTAACGTTAATGAACTAGTTGAACTAGTAGAGTACCTATCACCATCTTGACCTGGTAAACCTGTTGAACCTGATGCTCCCTGTGGACCTGTACTTCCTGTTAATCCAGTTGAACCGCTAGCTCCTTGAAACCCTGTAGCTCCACTCGCACCATCAGGACCTTGCGGACCAGTAGTACCTTGAAAACCTAAAGACCCTGTTTCTCCACTAGCACCTTGAATACCTTGTACACCAGTAGAACCTGATGCTCCTTGTGTACCAGTAGAACCTGACGCACCTTGATCTGCTACTGCACCAGTTGGACCCGTAGATCCTTGTGGACCAGTAGAACCCGTAGCACCAGTTAATCCTGTAGCTCCTGGTACATCAGATATGCCTGTTGCACCTGTCGCTCCTATTCCAGAAGCACCTTGTATACCAGTAGCTCCAGGAACATTAGAGATACCTGTAGAACCAGTTTGTCCCTGTAGTGTGGTCTTTGCTATGTCTCTTAAACTAACTGTCATTTTACTATCCTATTATTCTGTAGGTTCTGGTATTAAATTAAATGTTTGGTTGTTATCATCGTACCAATACTTGTCAGCTTCAATGGTATCTTCACAGTCTACCCACTTAAATGCTTCTGCTACAGGAAATACCGTGTCAGTAACCTGTGCGACTCTATATCCTTGTTCTCTTTGTTCAATGGTTGATATCAATGCTTTTTTCATATCATCTCCTATGCATACTCATATACTATGATTAGTCCACTACCACCAGCAGCACCAGTATATGTTCCAGCTGCAGCTCCACCTCCACCACCACCTGATGTTCCAGCAATAGCAGCTTGTGTCTTAGCTCCGCCTGAGCCTCCACCATTACCCATATATCCAGCTCCGCCTGCACCTCCGCCACCTGTAGAGTATGCCGTCAATCCACCAACACCTGCGCTACCACCTGATCCTGTTAAGTTTAAGTCTCCACCTGATGCTGATCCTCCAACACCACCTTTAGCTCCGCTTGTATTAGTTCCACCAGAACCACCACCGGTAGCTGTAACGAATGTACCAAATGATGATGTACCTGAGACAGTACCTACGATGACAGTCTCACTTGAAGCAAGACTTGATGCAACTATTCGTTTGATACCTAAACCTCCAGCACCACCGCCTCCACCGCCATATGTACTTGATCCACTAGTAACTCCATTACCACCATTTCCTCCACCACCTACTACATGTACTACTACGTATGTAGGATTATTTGTGGCTTTAGTATAAGTGTACACTCCTGAAGTGTTAAAAGATGTGATAGCTAATAATGATCCTGCTGCTCGTGGGCTTTCTGCCCCTGTAGCACCTGTGTAACCTGTAGCACCTGAATATCCGATCGGACCTTGAGCTCCTGTTGAACCTGTTGCACCAACTCCGGAGGCACCTTGAGTTCCTGTTGCACCGCTTGCACCTTGGATTCCTTGAGGTCCTGTAGCACCAACTCCACTTGCGCCTTGAGTCCCTGTAGCTCCTGTAGCTCCTGTAAAACCCGTTGCTCCTGATGCACCCTGCACACCTGAAGCACCTTGAATACCTTGATCACCTTTTGTGCCTGTAGCTCCGCTTGCTCCTGAAGCTCCACTAGCTCCGTTAATACCTTGAGTTCCTGATGCACCATTTATACCAGTTGCACCACTAGCACCAGTTATACCTTGTATGCCTGTTGCACCAGGATAGCCAGTTGCACCTATATAACCCGTAGCACCTTGTACACCTGTTGCTCCTGTCGATCCAGCTAATCCTTGTGCACCTGACGCGCCTCTAATACCTGATGCACCAAACTCGCCTTGAATACCTTGTATACCTTGAATACCTTGAGCACCTGTAGATCCATCAATACCACGTACACCTGTGGCACCAGTTCTACCAGTTGGTCCTGTAGCACCAATTCCAGTCGCACCTGTATATCCACGAGGACCTGTAGCACCAGCATCACCTATCGTAGAAGATACTTGCCATTCAAACCCATCAAATACTAGCCACACCATGATGTTGCGTATGTCGATTAATAAGTCATCTTCATACCCATCTATGAGTTGACCATTTCTTAATAGAGTTACTGGATATATTTGCCAGTCATTACCATCAGTTAATACTATAGTTGTACCAAGAGTAGGAGATGCTGGTAACGTTATCTCAAATGAACCATCACGCGTATCTGCTATCACTTGTGTTGTAGCAGTTAAAGTAGTATTTGATGTTATGCGTGACCATCCAGGTGGAGGCACTGATGCCCAACTACGGGTGCCATCTGCTAGTGATGTTAATACATAACCATCAACAGCTGGTACACCTAAGTCTGGTTCTGTCTCAGAAAGTTGTATGAAGTTATAGCGATCAGCTGATACACTGGTCGCTGGTATCTTCTTAACTTTACCTGATAATATTCTAGCCATTTACTGATTCCAAGATACTTAATGTTACTTTTAATGTTGAGTTAGCGCTTGCATATACTTTAACTTGATGTCCGGTCTCAAGTACTAGTTTACCAGTAGTTGCAGATGCTGCATCATTAGCTGGTACTGTAAAGTTCTTAAGCAGTTCTGTAGTAGTTGAATTATAATAATGTGAGAACGTTACAGTCGCTGGAGACGTAGTTACGTTAGATATTTGTGCCATCAATACGATAGCTGACTTACCAGCTGGTGCAGTATAGATGATAGTATCAGCTGTAGTGATCTCTGCAGTTATTGTTTTAAATACATTTAATGCTAATGCCATGTTATGTTCCCTCGATTGCTAGTATATATGGTGTCATGATGGAGAACAATGATTTATTAAATGAATCTCCTGTTATGATACCGTCTGCTCTGTTGATTAATAATCCTGTACCAATCCTAAAGTTACCTTGTTCATCAGTACTTGTAAATACTACTTGACCACCGTTTGTTTGTACAACTTGATTTTCAGGTACAGGTATACCGCCAAGTTGTGGTAAACACTTAGTGATATCGTTACCTGAGCCAACATATTCCATAGTATGGTCAGATGTTGATATGAAGCTGCGTCTGTAGAACTTAACTTCTGTGTTATCTGGTATAGCTACTGTCTCAGTAATAGTTTCAAGTATAGTTACAGTTGATTGACCAGTACCAGCATCTAATATTGCTGGAGCTACTGATGGACCATTTGTAACTACGTTGTTTATCATGGTGATCAATGATGATAAAGTTGAGCTTGCTGTTGCTCCACCAGTCTTTGTTGGATCTTTAACTTGTACAGTATGTGGTCCACTTAATAAGTCTGGAGCAGTAGTATTAGTGATGATACTTTGTGCTATAGTATTAAGATAAGTAAATCCATCAGTAGATGGTCCAATCAATGATGGTATTGGGCTGATAGCTGCATACCAATAAGCTAGCACTGCATCAACAGTCTTTTGATTACCTCCAAAGGTTACATCATTTACAAGATTGTCAACGAATGTACCTACATCCCTTTGACATAAAGCTTTATCATATACATAACCTGGATTTTGTTGGTCTATGTATTCAACGACTTGTTCTTGTATGAATGCTCTATTTAATGTTAATAAAGCTGCAGCGTTAGCATAGTTTTGTCTTGATGCTGGAGCTTCTAATGGAGTAGCAACGTTTACTGTATACCATGTAGTTCCATCATCAAATGTTAATGCATCACCCACACTAGGTCTAAATTCAAGCTCATCGATGACTAGTGTTGAACCTATCTGATCCACACCATTACTTCTACCTATTTGTTTTACTGGACTGGTACCATCAGCAACTAAACCGTATGTACCAAACGATGAGTTTGAGTTTGTGATAGAACAGTAACCACCGTTTGTAGCCCATACTGCAATGTCAGTACAAATAGTAAATACAGAAACTAGTTGTGCGTATGCTTCATTATCGATATGCATTCCAATACCACCTTGGTTGTATTGGGTAAACGCATCGAATACCATTGACTTAAGGCCATCGACAGCACTACCATCAAGGTATACACCTTTACCAGTAGTGGTTAATGATGTACAATTTTGTATATAAGGACTTCGTTTGATATAAGATGGTACCGCTGTGATATTACCACCGCCATCTCTTGGTGGATATGCAATTGCAGCTGCACCTTCTATATGATCTTTAAATGTGAATCCCCAGATATAACTTCCCATATTAACATGGAATATATCAGATGTCACGTTAGCAGGACGAACTACTGTTGTCCTTAAGTTATCACCTATGATCGCGGCTTCTGCTGGTAATACTACCGGATTGTTTTCAGTATAATCACCAGACTTAACGAATATTGTTGTACTAGTTGTCGCAGCAGCACATGCAGCTTTGATAGTTAAGAATGATCTACCTAAAGCTTTGCCATCGTTTGAATCATTACCACTCTTAGATACATATAATACGTTTAAAACTTCTGCTTCTAAGCCAGTCGCACCTCGAGGCCCTGTTGAACCAGTAGCACCTATAGGACCTGTTGATCCTGTCGCACCTGTGGCTCCTGTATGACCTGTTGCTCCGGTAGCTCCAGTTAAACCTGTAGAACCTGATGCACCTTGTACACCTGTTGCACCTGTGGCTCCAGTATACCCTGTTGCACCAGTAGATCCTGTTAAACCTGTACTACCACTTGCACCTTGAATTCCCGTCGCGCCGCTTGCACCTGAGGCGCCGCTTGCACCTTGTAAACCGGTGGATCCACTTGCACCTTGTACACCAGTGGCACCTGAAGCACCGCTAGCTCCAGTTAAACCAGTAGAACCTGAGGCTCCTTGTACACCAGTTGAACCTGATGCACCTTGAGTTCCTGTGGCACCTGACGCACCGCTTGCGCCTTGAGTACCAGTTGAACCACTCGCGCCTTGTGCACCTGTAGAACCTGTGGCTCCTGTATAACCGCGTGGACCTATGGGCCCTGTAGAACCTATTTCACCTGTAGCACCACTTGCCCCACTTGAACCTTGTGGGCCTGATGCACCACCTGTAGGTCCTGTTGCTCCTGTGTAACCTGTTAAACCTGTTGCTCCACTAGCTCCTTGTAAACCTTGTATACCACCATATGCTAGATCATTCCAATGAGTTATGCCATCACCTAACTTAAACTTATGTGTATCTAATTCAATTCCCATCTCACCTTCTGCGAGTATAGGATTTGCACCTGTAGCTCCCCATTCAGCTGCAGTACCTCTTCTAAATTGTAATTGTATGTATGCCATTAAGCTACTGTTCCTGCGTCAAGGTGTGCACCTGCTGAGAATGATGTCGTTGGATTTCCACCATCAAATATAGAAGCTGGTGCGCCAGCAGTGGCCACAGCTAATGCTTGAAAGTTAGCGTCAAGCTCTCTTAAGTTTAATGAACCTGTCCTATCTTGGAAGGTGTATGGTATTAATGGAGTGCTCATGTGTTATAGTTTTCTATATCTAGTATGTTAAGTACGTTGTTTGCCCATGGTGCTTTATCACTATTATTATTTATCCATTGCACCAGCAAGTCTTTCTGATAACGTGATAAATTAGTTACTTTAATTAACTGGTTACGACCAGCCATCCAGTCATTATCTACGTTTATTTGGTACTCCTTAGTATGATCGCTATACGATGCTGTATACGTATAGACTATCCTTTGTCTTGGATCTGCCTTATAATAGTATAGCTCAGACAGTGTACCATTAGCTATAGCCATAGCTATGTCTTGCCACTTTTTTACCGTCACAAACTTATCATCAACAGTCCTATAACTTATAGTATTATCAAATGGATCTGTATAGTATCCAGTTATCGTGTTATCATTGATAACTATGGTAGGGTTAGGCATAGTAGTCGTTATGACAGCATGATGTGCTATACCTCCAGTAGATACACCAACTCCTGTTGCTCCATATGTAGGAGTAGTATCTTCAATGTAAAGTATGTTATGCCTTACGTTTTGATTTTCAGATACTGTAGTTAATGTAGTATTTGGAGGAGAAAACATTATGCTATCAGTGTAAACTGTCCTGTACCGCCATATTTACTATGATCCCTCATAGTAAACGCCATCTGTCTTGGAGACTGATAGACGAATGACACATGGATCCATACTGTAGTCTTACCAGAATACTCAAGGATTAGTTGGTCAAATGGTATTAACTGTGATATGTTTTGTATAGCTTCATAGTGTTTAGCTCTATCAAATCCTGGTATGATGATGTCTGCAGCTTGACCTAAGTAGTGTTGTGATGTAGCACTTGACTTAGCTACGTCACCTGGTCTACGGAAGCTAGACGTTATGATCATGCCTGGATATAGGTCAATGATTGGCTCTAAACAGTTCTCAGCAAGACCTTTTAGGTTACATACGATCTCTTGTGCTGTCAATCCTTGTTGGTTGACAGGTAACCGTGTGCCATTAGATGTCAATGAACCTAGTGTAAAGTGCGTTGATAGTTGTAGGTCTGCAGAGAACTTATCCATTCCAGATATGACGCTACAGCTCTTAGGTAGTGTCGTGCCTCCACCTGTACCAGCTCCGGCAGATCCTTTTTCAGTACCATAGTCTTTGTCTGCTGCAATGAGTGTACCATCACTTATTTGTTTTTCTGTATATGCAGATGCATCTCCCTCTTCAGGTGTCTCATAGTGTGCAGCAGCTTCTGCTCCTCGTGTTATGACTACTAACTCACTGAATGTTGGTTCTTCGGGTGTAGCTGTAGTTAAAGTAGCAAGACCCGTTCCAGCTGCGTTACCTGCACGGCCATCATTTAAATCAATACGCGTAGCATCTGCATTAAACGTTGCACCAGCTTTGATGTTTGTAGCTGCAGCAGACTGAATGTTTACACTATTTGCAGATAAGACATTTACTGGGTCTGAATATGTTTCAATGTTAACACCTTTTGCTTTTAGGTTATATGTACCTGCCACATCTACGTTCATGTTACCATTAACGTTCATATTAACATTACCTACGACCTCAACGTTCATAGCGTTCTTAACTAATACATTACTGTCTCCATCAATGGTTACATCGAGTGCACCTTTGATTAATACTTTACCATTACGTTCAAGTATCTCGTACTTGTCACCGACTATACGATTGACCTGTGTACCATTTGCATCGATCTCGTTATACGTACCAGAGGTGTGGTAGATGTGTATACGTTCTGAGTGTTCTGTGTCATCAAACTCCATGACATGACCAGACTCTGTCATGAATACATGGTTATATGGATACTTAGCATTGTATGGGATATATGATTGGTCCCATGTCTTACCATTAACTGTTGGCACATTAAGCTCTCTTGCTAGTTCCTTCTTATAGACGATCGTCTTCTTGATGTCTTCATGTCTTGCAAGCTTATTAGTATCTGGTTCATTAAGGTATAATGGATACTTACCTTTAGGGTCTTTGAAACCCATCACAACACCACCACCATTATTTGTTAGACCTGATGGATTTGCAGATGATTCTACTGGAGCTTTTGCAGGTGTATTGACTGGTGTTAGATCACCTGTAATACTTGGCACACCATCTTTAAGGAATAGCTGTCTCTCAGCACTCCTGCGTCGTACTAAACCTGGCTCTACTACTCCACCAGCTTTGATGTAGTCTGAGAATAATGTGGCTGAGTCAAGATACTTAGTTGCATCAAGCTCTTTTTTAAGTGATGACTTATTAAATGTACCAGATCCTAAGTTATATGTAAAGCAACAAAGAGAGTCATACATTGACTGAGTAATAGGTGCTTTGACTGTTGATATGGATGGAGATACGTTAGTCTTGATATGAGCTAATAATGCCGCTTCTGCTTGTGATTCTGATATAGTTTGTCCAGGTTGTACTGGAGTTCCATTGATCATCGTACTGCCATAACCTATGGTCCATTTACCAACAGAGTCTTGATACGATGTTAGTCTTAAACCTTCAAACTGTTTGATTAAGTCGATAGCATCTTGCGATGGGCTTAATGAGTTAGCTTGACTTAAACCAGTTGATTCAGGAGTAGGAGCAGCATCAGAGTTTGTTACCGTATTACCGTTAGAGTCTGTGATGGTCTGTTGATTATTACCAGGTAACATGCCATCTTCTTTAAGGATCATCTGATCATTGTCTTGATCTATGTTGCCTTGAGCTTGCGGGATACCACCAATTGAGCCTAAGATGATAGGTTGTTGTTCATCCTCATCTCTGAACATGACAACTACCCATGTGCCTTCGACTGGGCCTAATGGTGTATGACCAATACCCGATATGGCAGCAGACGTGATAGGTTGCATAGGATATGCCCATGGCAAGTCTTCAGTCTTTAGAGTAGCTTTATCGTAGTTATGTAGACCGACTACACGGACTTGGCATCTACCAAGCTTAAGCGGGTCTTGTCTGTTCTCAACGCATCCTGTATACAACTTCATTATAAATTACCACCTTTGTTTAAATCAACTATGAATGAGTCTTTGATCAACTCAATATGACACTGATGTTTCTCTCTATCTATAAAATGGTTTATGCCTGATATGATGTAGTAACCAGAAAACATATTATCAGTCGTATCTTTTGTTGTATCTGTATTAGTAATTGGATTAAACTTATTTAAGTTTACTTTAACTTTTTTGCCTACTGTATAGTCAGTACGACCAGGAACGACTATCTGTATCTTAGTAGCCTCAGCTTGTTGTAGTAATGATATACGCTTCTGAATAGTCTTTGAGTTTGTTACATCACCAAAGTTATTAAAGTTACCATGATACTTTGGATATGTAAATCCCATAGTATTTGCTCTACGTATTAACTTATCAGAAGCTACCGGAAACTCGTTTAAGTGCTTCTCTTTTGGAAAGTCTGTTAACATATCAAAGATCTTAACGATGTACTTCTTGGTAGTGAGATCATAGTTAGTCATCTTGTTTGAGTACATACCTGAACGAGCGCGTTCTATATAGTCATACACTACAGGTATACTTATCTCAATGATCCTTTGGTATTCTTTTTCTACATTTCTTGTTGTCCTACCATCAGTTGTAAAGTCTCTCATATATGAATCATATACAAACTCTTGGACTATGTCCTTTGAGTATAATGATTCTAATGATACGAAGTTAAGGCCTTCTCTGTTTTCAAAGAATATGAAGTTTGCTGTACCGTTTATGTTAGATGATGTCTCTGCTGTATAGTTTAGACTCTTTACTGGCGGCCAATAGTTTGATATGAACTTAACACCGTTTGGAGTGTCTTCTATATTAACTTTCTTCTTAGTCTCAAGTCCATTGACTTTATCCGTGATGATCGATCTTGCTATATCAGAACACTTACCTTGATATGCTTTACTTATGGCTTTGTTTAGGTCTACTATAGCTTCTCTTGACATGAAGTGTAGTTCATATATCAAGTTCCTATCACCTGCCATTTCTCTGTTTGCCATCTTATAGATGTAAAATTGGTCATCTATGGTTTGTGACTTAGTCGTAAACGATGGTGTATGAATCTTTATGTTAACATACTCTTCGCCAACAAATGGGAATAAATTTGCAAGGTCTAATGAATCCTTTAATGCTAGAACACCTGAAAAGAATGGGGAGAATAGGTCTTCATATAACTCAAGTGCTACGACTTGGTTAGTAACGTCTTGACCGTAACCATTAGATGCAATGATCTCGATCTTGTCGATGGCTATATCGCCAGCAAACCGTATTACTTCATTATCAGCTGCCATTATATAATATCTTTAAAGTTTTTTAATATAGTATTAAGTAAAGAAGGTGAGATGAGTTTAATCCTACGCTTTGACTCATTAACTGTTGTCTCATAATCATAGTTAGACACAGAAGTACCTTGAGACGAATCTACTATAAAGCCTTTATTATTGACATAATGATGAGTGTCATACTCATGACCTACACCATACTTAGATGTGATATGAGCTTCTAGTTCAGGTATAGGTAAAGGAAAGTCATCCACATAATTAAACTTATTATTGCATAGCATGACTACCCAATGATACAGAGGACTACCATACACCTTTTCTGAGATGATCTCAGGCGTATCGCCATCTCGTACATCATACTCATCATAGAGTGTTATGTTAGCAAGGATCTCTGTACGAACACGTACGTTCTGTGAGATGTCTTTAACTAGTTTATGCTCTGTCTTACCGTTAATCTTAAACGGGTATAAGAATGATGGGAAGTTATCGAAGTACATTATAGATTATCCTGTATTTTCTCTTTAGTAAGAGTTGCAAGTTCTTTAAATGTTAGTGTTACATTAATTTGTGTAGGCATACCATTGCGGAAAGAAGTAAACTGTCCGTTTGGCGTGTAGTTAACTACCATGTCTGTAAGCACGCATGATGTATGTCTATTAACGTGTAAGTTCTCTTGTGCACCGTTATAGTAGAATATATCAAACTCAGATGGGTATACGTATAAGAAGTTGTTTGCATCTTTAAACTCTGGATGCATGTGTAGTTTAAATTGATAGATGATGTTCTCTACGTTTGCAGCTTCTGATGCGTCCCTTGGATAAAACTGGTAGTCAAATGTAAATGTCCTAAACTGTACGTTTTTGAATAACTGTTCTTTTCTTGGGTTAGGTGCAAGACCTGTTAGTCTTGATATGCCACCTGTGCCTGGAATCTTAAGACCTGCGGCTACTGCTCCAGCCATTACGTTAGGGTTTCTTAAAGCATCTTGTATGACATTACTCATACCTTTTTGTGTAGCAGCCTTTTGCATGGCTGAACCACCGCCTGCTGCAGCAAGACCCATAGCATATATGTCAAGGTCTTCCTCTTCATAGTTGACGCTATATGTCGTCTGCATAGTATTAGGTGCATGTAATGCGATAGCTGTCTTTAATCTTTTCTTTTGACCTGAGAATGTAGATCCTACTTGTTTTAATGCGAGGTCTGCACCGATCGCTGTACCGCTGATCGTAGCGAACGTCTTGATGCCAGCTTGTGCTGCTAATCCTGCAACTCCCGCCGGAATAGCTGTGCCAGCGACGGCATTAGCTGCTGTACCACCATACTTGTTTGATAATGCAGATAGATCACCGTAATCTCTTGGTGTAGCATCAGTAACTGTTTGTAATGTGCCATCTTTTAATAGCTTTGAGTCAGATGCTATGTTGATATAGAATATGACATAGTTACTACCATACTCGCCTAATGAACCCATAAGGTCAGAAGGATACTGTAGTTGATCTATTGAATACTTGTTATTATCAAACGATGCAGCTCCGCCTCTTGCTGAATAAAGGTTTTTGCTGTTTGAACTTGTCGCCGTATCTCCTATTGGAGATGCAGCATTAGGATCGTATCCTCCGGTACCTGGGCCATTGTCTGCCCATCCACCTGAATTCCAATTTGGTCCTATTTCAGCCATGTTATATTCCTAAACGTTTATGTATTATTTATAATAAATACCAGAGATGTTTCATAAAAGAAAATACAAACCAATGTTTCCCGAGAAGTATGAAGGGGACCCTACCAACATTATCATGAGATCCAGTTGGGAGACCCGTTTTGCCTCATGGTGTGATAAGAACCCATCTATCATAAAGTGGTGTTCAGAGGAGACAGTCGTGCCATACAGATGTCCTACAGATAATCGGGTCCACAGGTACTTCATTGATTTTAAGATCCGTGTTAGGACTAGAGATAATAAGACAAAGACATACCTTGTTGAAGTCAAGCCTGCTAAACAGACACAACCTCCAATCTATCCTGGGCGTAAGACAAGACATTACCTTACAGAGTCATTGGCTTTTATTAAGAACCAAGCAAAGTGGCAAGCTGCAACAGAATATTGTAAAGATAGAGGATATGAGTTTGTAATCATCACTGAAAATGAATTAGGCCTAAAATAACATATAAATAGAACATGGCTCAATCAGTTAAAGACATATTTTTACAGAATCAATACGACTTAAAGAAGGCAGCTATTAGGTCTAAGGCATGGTTTCAACAACAAACTACTATTCTTAATAGTCAGAACATTACTGCCCAAAAGGTATTGAAATCCAATTCCAATAAGGTAACACGACAAGTTACTCCAGGAAGTTTATACATGTTTTTATATGATCCAAAGACAAAAGATGAACTACCATACTATGATATGTTTCCATTAGTATTCCCTTATAAGAAGGTATCTGGTGGATTTATGGGTCTAAACATGCACTATCTGCCATATCAACCTCGTGTGATATTATTACAAAGACTCATGGACTTTGCTACAGATAAAGCACTGACAGATAATACAAAGATTAGGTATTCATGGAGTTTAATATCAGGAGCTGCAAAATTTAAATGGGCAGAACCATGTGTTAAACATTACTTAAATTCACATGTAAAGTCGCCATTTAGAAAGATCGATGCCCGAGATTGGACGACTGCTATGTTATTACCAGTTGAGCAGTTCGTAGGAGCAAGCAAGAATAAAGTATGGAAAGATTCATTAGGATACTAAGATGGCATCATTAAACCAATTCATAGCAAGTATTAAGAGCGAAGGGTTAATGCGTAACTCAAGGTTCGCAGTGACCTTTACTCCTCCAAGAAGTATGCAAGGAGCTGGAGCTGCAACAGATATGAGAAAGATCTTGTTATATTGTGATAATGTTAATTTGCCTGGTATGACTCTTGAGACTACACAAGCTAAGACTTTTGGTGAGTATAGAGAGATGCCGTTTAATAAGCTATTCGATAATATCAACATGAGTTTCTATGTAGATAACTCAATGCATGTTAAGAGGATGTTTGATGGTTGGATGGGTGCTATACAAAATCCACAAACAAGAACATTTAATTATTATAAAGATTATACGACTAACATAACGATAGACGTGTTTGACATAGCAGATAAGAATAGGTATCAAGTAGTGTTATACCAATGCTATCCTAAGACTATAAACCCTATAACATTAGACTATGCTGATAAAGAAGTCATGAAGATGACTGTAAGCATGAACTATAAGTATTGGATATCAAGCTCTGTTACTACATCTAAAAATGAATCAGCCACTACTAATAATACAAATAATAATGGTTTAGCTAATGGATTGTTCGGTGATGCTTTAAAAATACCAAGTACATATTTTACCAACTTTGATGGCTTCCAAACAGGATTTAACTCATTTGAGCAAGGTAGAGCTTCGTTATTCTCATCAGAAACCGCTTCTATTGGTCAAGGAAGCATACTAGTTTAAGGAAAACAAATGGCAGATATAAAACAAGGCGTAAGTAGTAATGCTTACCAACATTTAAAAGAAGCAGATACAAACGGAGACGGATACGTCAGCAGCGAAGAGCTTGCTATGTATTTAGAATTCAAACGTAGAGAGCTTGAAGATCAAGACGCTCAGCGAGATGCTATGCGTAAGATGACATGGTTCGCTCTGTGGGGTATGTTGCTCTATCCAGTAACTATAGTTATTGCGTCTTATTTAGATGTAGATGATGCAGCTAAGATCATTGGCAATATTGCTCCTACATACTTTGTAGCTATCTCAGCTTTAGTCGCAGCTTTCTTTGGTGCTAATGCATACTCAGCATCAAAAAAGTCTGAGGCGGCCGTTCCGCCGCCAAGACCGTCATTCCCAACCCAAGCGCCAATGGTTGTAAATGAACCTGATCCTGCACCTCCAGTATTTGGTGCTGATCCTCCAGCAGATACTGGTAGAGTAACACCAACACGTAAGATTACGTAATATAAAGGTATTATTATGAAAGCTGATGACAATTTATCAAAGATATTTGATGTAGAGCCTCTTAAACCAGGCGAAGTTGCAAGTATGGGACAAGAGATTGTCCCTGCTTCTAATAAGGTAGAAGAGAACGTCAACTATGACTATGATTCTGCTCGTAATAATCTACATAAATTATTGAATCAAGGACAAGATGCACTGTATCATGCGCTAGAGATAGCCAAACAGTCTGAGCATCCAAGAGCATTTGAAGTAGTAGGTAACTTAATGAAACAATTGGCTGACACTAACGAACAACTGTTAGCATTAAGTGAACGTAAACAGAAGTTGGATACCCCTAAAGCTAACGCTGAAGGCCAACCAAATAAACAAGTCACTAATAATAACGCAATATTTGTGGGATCTACAAGTGAATTGAGTAAGATGATTAAAGACATGACTAAAGGAGAATAGTATGGCATTGCCTATTAATAATACACCAACCTATACACTGGTGTTACCATCAACTGGTAAAGAAGTTAAGTATAGACCGTTTTTAATTAAAGAAGAGAAGTCATTACTCTTAGCTCAGCAATCAGAGGATCCAAAAGTAATGGTTGAATCTCTTAAAGGGGTGATTAAGTCATGCCTTAAAGATAACACAGATGTAGAGACGTTCGCTACGTTTGATATCGAGTATGTGTTTACACAGATCAGAGCAAAGTCTGTAGGCGAGATCACAGAGCTACTGATTAAGTGTGATACATGTACAGATGAAAAGGCTGTTGCTAAGGTTGAGGTGGACTTATCAAAGATTGAAGTTACTAAGAACCCAGAGCATACTAATAAGATCGAGTTATTTGATGATGTAGGTGTGTTGATGAAATATCCAACCATTGATGTCATCAATAAACTACAGAACATTGATAATGCAAACCTTGATGAAGCGTTTAACGTCATCATAGAATGTATTGATTCTGTATATGACTCTACACAAGTTTATCATGCTAAAGAGCAAAGTAAAGAAGAGCTATTACAGTTCCTTAATAACTTATCATCAGATCAGTTCCAAAAGGTTCAGAAGTTCTTTGAGACTATGCCTAAGATGTCACAAGCTGTAGACTATAATTGTCCAGTATGTGGTACGGCTCATCATAAAGTATTAGAGGGTTTAAACAGTTTTTTTTAATTAATCTCTCTCATGAGTCTTTGCATAACTTCTATAAGATGAACTTCGCTTTAATGCAGTATCATCATTATAGTTTAGAAGACTTAGAGAACATGATACCATTTGAGAGAGATATCTACGTTGCTATGTTAATTAAGTACTTAGAAGAAGAGAAACAGAGACAGGAAAATAACCGATAATGGCTAAAAAAGATCCATCACTATCATTAGAGTATATCTTACAGAAGCAACAGTCTGAGAAACTTTCAGGCTTAAGCTCTACTGTAAGATCACAGTTAGGTAATATACCTCCTATTGATGCTCCTTTGCCTGCTGAGAATAAGATCTTATCAGAACTTAAGAAGATTAATACGTCTTTAAATATTGGTCTTAATAAGAACATAGTTAAGATGACAAAGGCTATTGAGAATAGTACAAGTATTCTATCTGGATTTATAAAAGGTTCTAGGAAACAAGCTCCGGCTCAATCTAAGAATGACTTAAGTCAACAAGATATCGAAGATAAAGATTTTAAGAGTAAAGAGTTACTCCTATTAGAAGAGATCCGTGATGGTTTACTAGTTAAAGAGAAGACAATGAAAGAGGGATTCTCATGGCTAAAAGTATTGGCTGTAGCTGCTGCTGCAGCTATCGCTGCTCTTAGGACATGGGCTAAATTAGTTAAAGATATAATTAGTGCATTAACACCTAGCAAATTAAAAACTATGCTTTATAAATCATTTGAAAAATGGTGGAAAGGCTTATTAAAAGATTTAAAACTGGCTGGAAAACAAATAGGTGATTTCTTTAAACCGGTATCTAACGTATTTAAGAACATCGCTGAAAGTAAATGGGTTAAAGGTTTGGTAAAAGATTTTAAATTAGCTGGAAAACAAGTAGGCAACTTCTTTGAAATGTTTAAAGGCACTTTTAGTTATATCAATAAGACGTTTAAAAATGCTTATAGAATAGTAAAAACTTTTATAAAAGCTGAATCATTTATGTCAATATTTAGCGGCATATCAAGAGCGTTTGAATCATTTGGTAAAATTGGTAGAGTCTTTATAAAATCTGCGCGAGCATTCGGTAGAGTATTCAAACTAGTAGGTATATTTTTTGCGGTATTTGATACTATTACTGGAGCCATTAAAGGCTATAAAAAAGAAGGTATCATGGGAGCTATAGCTGGTGCTATTAAAGGTTTAATAGGAAATTTCATCTTTGGATTCTTTGATCTAATTAAAGACGGGATTTCACTTGCATTAAATGCAATTGGTCTAAAAGCTGTATCTAAATTCCTTGATTCATTCTCATTCGAAGATATGTTTAAAAACTTTGTTGACATGGTGTTCCATCCTATAGATACAGTCAAGAAGTTAATTGAAAACGTTACTGAATGGTTATCTAAGATTGAGATACCAGGAATAAACTTCTCAATGTTTGGTAAGAAGTTTGAAGCTGGTCCATGGAAACCGTTTGCAAGTTTTGCAAGTAATGAAACACAAAAGGCAACTCCTCCACAGCCTGTAACAGCTCCAGCTATTGAAGTTAAACCTGATCAAGTTATAACTCCAGCTCCTGAAGCTGCAGATGCAGTGTATCAACAGTCTGGTGATAACCAAGAAGCTGCAATGTATCCATTTGCAACACCTTCAACTAACATCGTATCTGCACCAACTACCATCACAAGACAAACACAGAATAATCTGATGAAAGTCAACATACGAAATCAAGACAGTACTATAAAGAACTACTATAGGTCTAGGTTCGCCTCATAAAAAAGGGAGCTTTCGCTCCCTTTCTTTTTACTTCGTATTACTTATAAAAGCATTCAGCTTTTCAGCCTTTGCAATAATATCAACCTCGCTTGGAAATGGAGGAACTTCAAGTTCTTCATCGAACTTAACTCCATCCCTTTCAGCTATCTGAAACTTAGTTTGATACTCTGTTTGAGCCTTATCTTTATTAGCATACCAATTACTCATATAAAGATCTTGCGCCATCTTAAGTACTTCTAATCTAATTTCAAATGGTGTTTTATTAGCCATTTTATTTCTCCTTTGTGTGTTGTGTGTAAAAATAGGGTTTTTAAAGGTACTCCCCAAACCTTAGGATTAAGCTTCGTCAGCTATTTTTTGAAAGAATGACATTACATCTTCGTCATCTTCGTTGATCTCTGGAGCTTTAGTAATAGTCATACCACCTACATTAGGTGGAGGAGCAGAAGCAAATGATCTAGGTTCTGCTACAGGTAACGGCTCATTAGTAAGCTGTTCTGCTGTAGGAACTTGACCATCACCACTTAATACTGAATCCAACTTAGCTTTAAGTTCTTCATAGCTCTTAAAGTTCTTAGCTTCAAGAAACTCTGCTAGTTTAACTTGCTTATTAGCAACAGCTAAGATAGCTTCATCACTTGGTGCTACTGGAGTTGGTTCAGCGAATGCTGATTGGTCATAGTTAGGATAACCTTCAACCGTACGCATACGGATCTTGAAGTTTGCACCTTCCCATAGATCAAATACATTGACTGGTTTCTCATCTTCAAATGTAGGACGAGCCTTGTTCATGATCATATCAAAGATCTTTTTACCATACTTGAATAGCATTACTTTGCCTTCATTTTCTGGATGTTTAGGATCTGATACGACTAGAACGTTTGAGATGAAATGCAATCTACGTTTTTGTAATCTTGCGATCTCTTTATTCGCATCTGAACCAGAGTTCCATAGTTTTGTATTGAGTTCACCGACTGGATCGTTCTGACCTAGTGTAGTGAGTGAGTTCTCAATGTACCATTTACCCGTTGGTCCTTTGAAGCCATGAGAGAATATCTTAACCCATGGAAGTTCATCACCTTCTACACGTGGTAGGAAGCGAATGACTGCTGTGGCATTACCAGCTTTATCACGTTCCATCTTCCAGAAACGGTCATCTTCATATGAGTTTGATTGTTGTGGGTTTGCTACTTTTTCGAATTCCTTGGCAATTGCACCAAAGTCTTGATTGCGCGAA
>Ga0114962_10000400_pt1 | contig 38685 bp, 35 predicted proteins | sample C_130820_MF_Meta_FD_87017 | JGI IMG/M metagenome (GOLD analysis project Ga0114962, IMG submission 87017) | Freshwater microbial communities from Lake Croche, Canada to study carbon cycling - C_130820_MF_MetaG | ecosystem: Environmental > Aquatic > Freshwater > Lake | place: Lake Croche, Canada...
GAAGTCCAACCAATTGTAACATTCTGTATGTCATTCAAAATAATAAATCTACTAGCTCGAGGAGGGATTTGGCTGTAAGTTCGTAAAACACTCATATTATATTTAGGATTAATATTTTTTTTTAGACCTAAAGCCCAGGAACCAATTATTTAAATTCCTCTAAAAACTCCCCATACACCTTCATAGCGTTCCGCATACCGGGCGTCTGATACTTGTGATGCTTTGCCCTGTAATACATAGTCGTAGCCACTTGACGTTGATAGGCCTTTTTCTTGCTACGAATCTTTTTAAGGGAGGACCGGGCTTTTTCCGAACTCCCATAGCCAATCCCGTAGGTACGAGGCGTTCCTCTTGGATTGTCATTAAATAGTTGATGACCGTTCTTTCTTGTCTTGGGGATCATTCCTATTGTTTACATGTTGTTTTATACCATAAGGATAATCCTATAGCCATATCTTCCACACTACCCCTCATTTGAAAAAATTGAACAGTTATTTCAATCTACGGTTTATGTACATTGCCGACTACATTCATACTTTTCCAACTTCTTTCGAGTTTCAGATGTCTTCCTTTTCAACAAATCCTGCTGTTCTTGAGCGTGTCCGTGAGTTGCGTGAAGCAGAGGCGCGCAAGAAAGAAAGTGAGCGTATTCGAGAGCAGGAACGTATTGCTATAGAACAAGCAAGTCTTGCTAGAGAGCAAGAACGTCTTGCCTTCCTTCGACGCACCGTCGAAACATCCTCCATTGAGTGGGAGGCTGAGATTCTCTTTGCGGTCGAATCGACGCCAAACATTCTTGAGGTAGTTCGGAAATTACAGAGTACTCCTGAACAAGTTAACCTGTTTCTACTGGCCAGCGAAAGTGGAAAAGTAAGAGATGGAACGAAGTTATTTGCTAATCTCGCTAATCTCGCACAAGGAAAAGATTACCTTGTTCATTACGGACAAAAGAGTTGCGATCTTGTCTTTCAAGATTCATTGAATCTCCAGGGGCTTCTTGAAGCCCTTATCCATTACAACCTCAATGAATCTCATGTCCTCGACATCTTCACACTCGCCAACGAAAGGGCAAGATTACGTATTCGAGTCCTAAAGAAAGTATACGATGTCCTCCAAGAAAGAATCAAAGAAGAAGACCGATTGGAAGCGGAGCGTATCAAGAAAGAGCAAACTGCTCGACGGGAAACCTGGGTCGAGGCCCAACTTGTCAAAACGAACAAGATGGTCGCAGAGTCTCTTGTTACATCGCCAGCAAGGCACACAATCTGCCACAACTTCACGGAATTAAAGAGTGACGCAGAGTTCCTCATTGTGGCATATATAGAACTAAAACTAAACCATACAAAAGAACGATTTCTGAGAGTTATACGTGCCAATTGCTCTGGTATCCAAGGGGTAGACGTCCCTCTTCAAGTACCATCTGAATGGGCCACTCACTACGCAGAGGGAAAGACCCCCTTCTTGACTCTGTGTCCCACTTGCGGAAAGACTCCCTTTATCCACAAACAAGCGTCTAATCCTCCTAGTTACGTGGCGTGTGGGGAGCACTACAAGTGGGAGGCTGCCACAGACAAACACTTCAAATGGGAAAATTTTCCTCTTCCAAATCCTGCCTCCCATGTAATTTATACTGCTGCCAGAGGACATTGGATTCCTTGGGATCCTAAAGATCCAGATGGGGCGATCGCAGCGAGGGCCTTGAAAGACAAGCAAATCGCCGAGGCAGAAGCGGAAATCGCACGCCTCCAGGCGAAAGCAAATGAACTGCGACGAGTATAAATCAATAAAAACATAGCACTTGAAAGTGGTGTGTTTTTTCAAATAACTTGTTCGAAACAAGTCTTTTGAAATTAGGTGCGTTTGGCTTTGCGGGTGGCGCGGAAGCGGGAACCGCCTTCTTGTACAGATTCTTCCTCTTCGTCAAGTATCTCTTTGTTGTCATTTAATGTTCGCTTTATAATATCGATGTCTTTTTTATTCAAATCTAATAATTTGTACGCCTCTTCATCACTATTGTTTTTTAATTTTATAAATGGAATTAATTCCCAAATAAAGGCCGGTACATTCATAGCACCTGCATAAATTTTGCTTATAAAACGCATAGATTCCGATCTTGTTAAAAACCATACAAGTTTATCTTTATCTATAGTTTCTGGTATTTCTACATATCTACCGTCTGCACCAGAAGATGGGGCATCAATAATTTGGAATACGTGTGAACCACCACCACCGGGCTTATCTGGAGAATATCGTGTCCAGACACGACTTATAAAAATATATTCTTTACTTGGTTTTACTGTTGTTGTTACTAAATGTTCTCGATGTTTTCCAAAAAATATGGTATCAGATGTTTCTTTTAAATCAACATCATTATATTGCGTTGGCGTAGGTAAATTTAAATCTACAACTTTTTCACCATTTTCAAATATTACTTTTGTTTCCTGTTTATAGGTCTGTTTTTTACATATGACTGCACAAATAGAAGTCCCTATAGATGGAAAATATTTTTTATTAACAGTATGGTAAATAACTAATGGGTTAAAATTCTGTATAGATACATTTGCTTTATTTGGTATAAGTATCTTATTTGGTATAACGTAGAGTAGGTAACCGTTTGCTTTTATTAATCTATTGGCTAAATCTATAAAATTGACATAAAATTGCATATTCCTACCCTTTTGAAATGGGGGATTGCCTATTATTATATCGTACTTGTCCGGGAAACCTTTTGCTAGTAGTTTATCAGAAGTCATTTGTAAACTATCAATCGTTAATATATTTGGGCTACAATCGTCACATAATTTATTAAACAAGTTTCGTGCTATACGTGTATTATTGCTCTGAATTTCCAACATAAAAATCATATTTTTGATTATGTGCTTGCGTCTCTTGGTATCATTTGGCTCCCACGATTTCAACCCTTCATCTAATCTATAAAATACAACAATGGGGAAATTACCTATACCGTTAGCAGGGTCAAGCCATTTTAACTCTGGATTTGACCATACTGTTTTTGGTAAATAATCGAACATCATTTCTATCAACTCGACTGGTGTGAATACTTCTCCGTACATTTTCTTTTGTTTATTTTTTGGTGTCAAGTGTTTATTTATGATCTTCATGACTGTATCTAAACGTTCGGACCGTTCATCGACCTTCCCCTTAATATGTTTGTAGACCATACTGCTACTTTGCTCTGAGAAAATTTTTATTGCCGAAAGTAATATCTGGGAAAGGTACTCGGGGTTCTTTTCTAAACCTTGTATAGTTGTATCAACATTAACAAAATTCAAAGCATTCATCTGTAGAGATCTCCCTAAAGTATTAGCTGTTCCTGATTCGTATTCGGCAATGGCTTCTTCAAGTGTAGGTTTATTACTTGTGATAGAAATATATTTAACAAAACGTATTAAGGATTCTATAAAGTTTTCTATAACATATTCGGCTTCTTCCAAAGTAGGTTCTTCACCTTTTTCTTGAAGTTTTGGTACTTTTGTGCGTATCACTAACTTACCTGATTTATCTATACTAAATTTACTTCCTTCTGATAAGCCTATACGTTGAACCAACTCCTTTAATTTTTCGGCACTAAACTTCCCTCGCAACTTGCTAACAAATTCTTGGTCGATTCCTCGCCGAATATTATCGGCGAGTTTCTTTTCAAATCCTCCGAAATCTTCGTTAAGTTTGTATGTATCGTCTTGTTCTGCCTTTTCAAACAGTTCTCGTAATCTATCTTGAAACAATAATGGCTTCGTGTTAGAACCTTTGGTAAGACTATAATCAAATACATCACCGTCCCAAGTATAAGTGTCATAAATAATGTCCAGGATCTCTGATTTAGTATTGGACCCTTCGTGAGATACGCGTGTGTAACCATACACCGCTGCCAACGTTCGCACAGGATTCAAATCCACAACGTATGAAGACTTCTTGTCTTTACTTGGAGTTAAAGCCCTATACATCTTTTGTATGATATCATCGGGAGATTTCTTCTCATTAAGTAGAAATACTACATCTGTACAAGGCAAACTGATCCCCATACTAAGTTTTTCACCAGCAAGAATAACTAGACCCTTACCCTTACCCTTTTCACAATGTAATGTTCGTTCATATTCTAATATAGATGCCTTGGGATTACGGTTTATAATTTTTATCCCTGTAGACGCAGTTGATGCCATTTCCAATAAAGCTTCTTTTATATCCTCATCAGGTATGGATTCTTCCTCTACTACACACGCGATTTCATAATTATCTCTCCAATAAGAATGACTCATAAGTAAGGAAGCCCACGCACACAGCAAATAGTATATATTGGTTCCAACGCCACCAACAGGTAAAAACATTAATAATGTTGGTTTTTCATCTAAACGAAATCGACTTTGGGAGTCACGACTTGCTTTATTGATACGACCCAGTATAGATGGTTCAATTAAGGAACCTTCAGGTTTCACGAGTTGTTTTCCACTTTCACCTTCTCCAGCAAAAGAGCCTGTATGTGTTATAATAGCCACCATGTTACGCGGATTATCAAGATTTTCGAATATTTTATAGGCGTCTTTGCGAACTTTATTGTCTGTGGTTTTTATATCAAGAATTGTAGTTGCGGGCTTTATGGCAAATATAGAATTTAGACTAAACCCGCTGTCTGGTCTATACACATCGGTGTCAGAAAATCGTTTTTTAGCCTCTTCATTGAAATCGACTGATATAAAATACAAGTCAGGGAAGCCTATATATGCCTTCGCCATTGTAAGTAGCGTATCACCATTTTCCAGACGTCTTTTGACTACAGAATCTACGAGATCTTTTCCAAATCTATTTTGTAAATTAGACAACGCACTTGACTGTTCTGATTCCGTTGCTAATGCTCGGGTTGCCAATACATCTGTATAGTCCCAAAGAAAAGTATTCTCCTTTAGAACTTTATAATCATATTTAATATTATAGTATGTCGCTGTTAGAAATATAAATGGTAACTGATAGATTGAATATGTATCAATGATACTTGTTATTTGCGCTTTTGTTTCGTCACCTGTTCCTGTCTTGTGAGCTTCGTCAAAAAAAACAAGTCCTAATTTATTTGTACCTGTTAAATGATCCTTCAGAAATTGTCTTTGTTTTCCTCCCTTTTCACCTTTTTGTTTTTGTACTTGTATAAGTAGTTGAGAGGAACAAAATATAATAGTATGGGGCTTTGTTGGAAGAATATCAGTTACTTCACGTGCGTGTATGAACTCAAATGTATTAAAATCTTCGAATCTGTCTATTAGTTCCTCCTTGACTTGTGTCATCGTTTCGTTTGGTGCTGCTGTAAGCCAGAATATACTAAGATTCGCTACTTTTGTTCTAGTTAGAAATTCGCGTATAATACCACCTGCTATAAACGTTTTTCCTCCGCGAGGCAATACACCAACTAAAAATAAATTGTCTGTGCTTTTACCTAATGCGTCACACACACCTTTTACAATGATATCTTGATGTAATTGGAGTGATAAGGTTGGCTTAGTTCCTGGAACAAAATACTGCTGTTCAAAGGCTAGTTTAGGAGTAATACCTTTTATGTTAGCAAGTTCAAACAGTATACGACGTTTTTCTTCCAAAAAAGGTTTTACGTCTTCATTCCAACCTAAAAAACTATCACCAAGTTCTTGAACATACTGCCTGTATGAACGATTGTGTGCGATTTGGAAATCGGCTTTACTTTTAAGGAATACTATAATTCCAACTGGACGTTGTTCTGCTGTTGTAATTTTTTGACTTGCAGTATAGAGTTTCTCAAGATCATAATGCTCCGCATTTTTTTCATCCTTGTACCATTTTACGCTCATCAAATATGTTTTTATATTGTCTGATACAGTTGTATCACATTCAATTTCACAATACGGATCAGTTGGTTTTACCGGCTTAATATCATTTCTGTGATTCACAAGAGTTATATCACTGATGCCCATAGCACGAGTCGCCTTACATTTCATATGTTTCAGTGCTTCCGTGCTTGAGTCGTAAATATCGGTATTCTCTATTTTGTTCATAAACTTGTAATTACCACCATCTCGTGGATTAACATCTTTTATACCTCCTAAAAATACAAATAATCGTGATAATACTTCAAAAATATCTGATCCTGGTTGCCCGCCTTCACCTAATCGAAAGGAAACCATATCGTCCAGTGAAATAGAAGGATTTACAAAGACGTTCATAATAAAATCGTAATTGGATGTATCATTTGTAAGACCATATAGCCCAACAGGTATAGTATCCGCTTTTTTCTTTATTTCACGTATACGGCGTTCGAGTGCTATCATAGATTCAATTGGCTCTTTCGTACAAGGATCATATAATTGAATACAAGGATTCTTGTCTTGTAACAAAGCAAGTTTCTCACCATACTCATTCCCATTAGAGTTCGACAAATCAATGTTCGTTTCTCCGCCTTCCCCAATTGCCGACAAAGCATCTGTTCTCAAGGCTTCAATACCCTCCAATAACTCTGACGCTTTGACTTTTCTTTGCTCGATAAACTCTTTTTCCGACGGATCCTCGCGAACTCCCAAATAGTCTTGGAGCCTCCTTCTATTATTGTTCCGCTTTGTCTGATTGTAAAGACTTGGATTCACCAATCGTCCCTCTACCTTTTTTAACAATTTGTCAATCTGCTCGTGTTTCGCCGTTTGGGGAAACTCCGCCATCTACTGGTCCCGCCTATTTTTCTTTTGCCGGGTGAACCTCAAATCTGATGACGGAAAATGGAACGTGCGGTCTAAATCTTCCTAAAACTCGTCTTTATTAGTAGGAATGAACGGTGGAAACGAACTTGTCACGGTCAGTGCCGCGCGACTCCGCGAGTTGGAGGCGTTGGAGGCGTCGATTCCTGACCTCCTGAAGAAGAAGGAGGAGGAAGCGATTGAGAAGAGTAAAAAGGAACGACTTGCTTCACTTCATGAAAATCGTGATCCAAAGGAACATTCAAAAGCCCAATTGAAAAAGTACCACGACAATAAGGAAGAAATCAACGCACGTCGTCGTGAAGCCTACCGTCTGAAAAAGGAAGCCCAAGCGAAACAGGCCGGCTCGGCCTGATCTCCCGGACTTTCGTTTTGGGACCCCGAAACAAAATCTAAGCCTCAGATATACCATGACCCCGCTCAAAGAGTTCTTGAACGCACGTTATGCGACCACGAACTGTACACATTTGTCAATGGCAGGTGGAAAGTATCGGATTTCCGACGATGATCTACCGATTCTATACGAACTCCTAGCGAACGAACCGTCACCCAAACACTATCTGGAAACCCACATCGATCGTACTTCGGGACCTCTCCTCATTGACCTTGACTTTGAATACCCTGATGAACCTCGCTTTCATACACGACAGTATACAGTAGAAGAGATTGATAAGTTTATTGAGACAATCCATGAAGCCGTAGTACACTTTTTTGGTCCAAGAGACGATGTAGAGTACGTTGTAAGTGAGAAACCAGACCCCACGGTGGAACTAGGCAAGCGTGTCAAAGATGGATTTCATATCATCGGTCGTAATCTTATCCTTTCCTTTAAGGATCAACTACAACTTCGTCTGTATGCGCTGGAAAAACACTTTCTACAAACCTCGTTCGACACAACACACGTGCGAAACGATATGGCAAACGTGTACGATGTAAGTGTCATCGAAACAGGGAACTGGTTCCTCCTCGGCTGTTCCAAACCAAGACGAGACCCTTATGTGCCGACGTGGTCCTATCTTATCGATGAAGGAGACGTCGTACGGCGAAAGGCGGTCAAATACAGTATCGCGGATCTGAGCGTTCGCGTGGGAGACAAGGCTCTTTGTGTACTCCCTGAATGTCTCACAGAACTTGCGTCTCTTTCAGAAGTCAAGGCGAAGCGTGGGAAAAAAGGGACAGTAGCGGCAGTCGTACGCAACGTGGAAGAGAATGTCATATTGTTGCCGGATAGCGTGTCGGACGTAGGACGGAGTGTCGTACCAATGTCAGATATGACGGGAGGCAGACCATCGTTTGTTCAGACGTTTGACGCTTTGACCCGCTTAGTGGATCTGTGGTCTCCTACACGTGCCGCTGACTACGCGGGGTGGCGAAACTGTATCTTTTGTATTGCGACCTGTGCGAAACAGTGTGGTGCGGGTGAGGCTGGGTTAGCACTTGCTCATGCCTTCGTGCTCAAGACACCTGGCGCGGAGCAATACGACCCTACCAAGGTCGACGTCGTGTTTCACTGCGAGAAGCGCGGAACACTGGGGTTCGTCGTCGCTCATCAGTGGGCACGAGCCGACAATCTCACGGCGTACATGGCGGGCGGATTCTCCGTCTGGTGGAAAACTCCGTGGGCACATTTCACTGTCGCCCGTGAGTTCTATGGGTTCTTTCCTGACACCTTTCTGCTGGTCTCGGGTGTCTGGTACGTCTATAACGGGGTGACGTGGACACCGGATTCTGATTCTGCTAAGGGCGATTCCAAGACAATCAAAAAATGGCTCTCGACAAAATTCTTTGATACGCTGTATGACCAACTCAAGACCCAACGAGACACTATGGAAGAAGAGGATTACCAAAAGAAATTTGCGCTTCTTACACGTCTTTACAACAAGTCGTTCAAGAATGATGTGTTGTCGGAATTGGGGCAGTTTTACAGCGCAACGGGAGTTCGCTTCAATCAACGGCCTGAATTGCTGGCCTTTCAGAATCGTGTCTTTGACTTGAATGCGTGCGATTGGGTCGAGTCGTCACCGGACATGTATCTTTCGATGACGGTGGGATACGACTACGAGGAGGTGAAGGATTCGGAAATTGACGCAATGGAGGCCTGGGTAGGTGAACTGTTTGACTCTCGGGAAAAGACAGAATACGTATTGAAGGTGCTGGCCTCGTGCTTGTATCGCAACAATCGTGAGGAGCGTGCGCATTTCTTACTGGGACGTGGGCGCAACGGAAAAGGAACCCTCAAGGAGATGATGTCGGCGGCACTAGGGGTGTATGCGGGCAAGATGGACTTGTCGTACTTTACGCAGAGCGACAAGCATTGTGGGGCGGCCAATCCTCACTTGTACAATCTGAAAGACTCGCGTGTGATTTGGTGTGACGAGGCCGAAACGGACGGTCGCGTCGTGGGAAAGTTCTCGACAGGAAAACTCAAGTCGCTGACGGGGCGCGACAAGATCAAGGCACGGCCTCTGTATTCAGGAGAGGAGGCTGAATTTGAGGCGGGACATTTGGTCGCCCTTGTGAATGAGATGCCTGGGTTTACCTCGTTTGACTTTGCCCTACTGACGCGCCTTGTCTGTGTCCGATTTCCGTACGTGTTTATGCCTGCGGGTGAGTTCAATGCGGCTGATCCAACGCATCGGCTTCAGGACCCTCGGATCAAGGAACGAGTATGTGAGAAACGAATGGTGTTTATGGCCATGTTGTTGCGATGGTATAGACGCTACAATAAGGAGGGATTGGAGGTTCCCGCTTGCGTACGTGCCGAGACATCCGCGGTCACGGATGAGTTAGATGCGGTGGGTGCTTGGGCCCGAGGGGCGTTGGAGTTCAAGGTTGGGGCGAGGACGCCTTTAAGAATAGTTCATAAGGCGTATATGGATGCTTGTGAATCCACATCGAAGGATTCTATTGGATTAGAAGACTTTGGGAAACGTATGAAGAAGTGTTTTGAAACAAAAAATTGTAGAGGGAAAGATGATCCAACAATGTGCGTTAGAATTATTTCGTATGAATTAAAATAAAGATGACAATGAAAAGGGTGAAAAGGCAATCCCCCAAAAAATCATAAAACTACCTTCCTTGGGAGTTTTTTGGGGGATTGCCTTTTCACCCTTTTCAAAATTAGGTTCATACTATGAATGGGAATGTTCATAAATTGGTATAGTAAATACAATATATGAAGGAAATGAAGGAAAGATGAAGGAAGAATACAGTAGGAATGAAGGAAGAATGACAGAAAGATTTTTTGGGGACGTTCAGTTCTCGATTGGTTTATATAGATTATTTTTTATATGAAGGAAGAAATTGATTTTACAGTAGGACTAAGTTGGTCTATAAACATAACCGAAAAAAAATTTTTGGCCAGAATGGCTGAGACTTGGTCGCTTGAAAACACTTTCTTCTGTCATTGAACGCGATTTGTGATGGATTGTCGCATAAAAACTAATGACGGAAGAAAATTTCTTCTGTCATTCTTCCTTCATTTCCTTCATATCTGGTTTATCCGGATATAGTTCTGAACTGCTTCAACAGTTCTTGTTTGAATTTATTGCTATAATACGTATACCACTTCTTTTTTTCACCATCCCAACGAGCGCCCCATTTCTTCGCCTCGTCCTTTCGTTCAAACGGGACATCCATAAAGATAATGGTGTCTTCTTTCGTTTTTAGTTTTAATCTCTGACGCTGAAGGCATTTCATTAACATTTTCTTTAAAATATCGATTGTCCCATCACTTGAACAATATTCCCCATCGGTATATTCATAACGATCACTGCCTCTCCCGTCTTCACCCAAACTATAGGAATTCAATCTCTCATAGTATTCATCTTCGGACGTTATAGGGTGATCTGTAATCGTATAGCAAATACACCCCTTATGAGAAGGAACGGTAACGAATTCTCCTTCAAAGTATTCCTTGAATAAATTGACAATCTTTGAATTACCATTGCCAAACTGTTCGTCCATATTAAATCGAAGATGATCTTGATCGTGAAGGGGATCAAACTGGCGTTGTCCTACCTTGTATCGAACAAACCAATCAAACTCAACAGGATGGTCTGAAAACCATTGGAGTGTCTTTTCTTTCAGATATTCAAATCGTTTTGTTACACAGGATTCACACGTTTTGCCCCTCATACAATTGAACTTGACTGTATTGTTGTTACAGTTTTCCACTGTTTCTATCAACGTTGTTGCGCTCAATTCGTACCAAGGGTCTGGTCTCTCTCCTTCACCAGTTTTGTGACTATGGTATATCTCGAATAGATACGCAATACCATCGCCTTTTGTGTAGGCTACATCGGCTATTTTAGGTCCCGATAAACTAGTGTTCCTCGATTCAGAAGTATGATGGAAAGCATACTCAAGGTGAATTTCGGAACCCTCTGTCAAGGAAGGAATCGTGTCGGATTGAATGACCTCCCTACAAGTCAAGCAATGCCTATCGATGACGACAGTCGAATGAGTCAGCACGTACTTCAGCATCTCTTTTGCGTGTCGATGGACATCACTTTCTCCAAGGCGAGTGTAGTAAGTACACGGATCCGCTGAAGCGTAGTGAGCAAAATGGGCCTTGCGTTTCTCCCCTTTCCTCAAGAACACGTCCTTTTTACAATCGGGGCACGAATGCTTGTCCCTTTTATCCGCGAATTTAGGGATTTCATACCTACCCGTTGCCTTGTTTATAGCACCCAAGGAAATTAATAGACTCATTTGCTTGTGTTTGGAAAGAAAAAAGCCGTTTCATTTTTTTTAGAGTTTAAAAAATTGACCTCCTCACCTCCCCCTGTGCTTCCTACAAACCCATGTCGCATCGAACCTTGACGCAATCGCCGGATAAAATCCAGTATTTCAAGGATATTCTGACGGGCGACAATCGCGCGGCGCGAATTGTCATAGGACACGGCGGAACCGGTAAGACGGCGTCTCTGGCGGCCGCTCTCTCGGAACTGGGAGGCCGGACCCTGAATCAACTTTGTCTTCTGAATCAAGGGGAACCTGCTCCTCAGTTGCCTGTGGCTGGAGCGACACACGCTGAACCGCCTATTCTTGTCTTCTTCCGATGGACGCACGACGCGTTCGTCGATGCGTTACTGGATGATTTTGAGGAGGACGAACGGGAGGTGGTGATGTTTGAGAGCGATAGTATATGCGGGGGTGATGGATCTTGCTTTAATCAGATTGATGTCGATGTTTATGAACAGTCGCCGTGTTCGCATGGCTGTGAATTGATTGAATGTAAGAATTATAAACACTGTGGTAAAAAACGCCCAGAGTTGTTTATTAGGATTCATGGGGGGATGGATTATAATTGTGCTTCGATGACCTATGATGGAAAAATAACCTTTACCGACACACACCAAGAATGTCCTGTTTGCTACGATGAAAAATATATGATAAAACTGCCGTGTGAACACTTGCTGTGTCTTACTTGCTTGTATGGTATGTATGGTCATAATGAAAATCTAAGAGTCACTACACCAGTTGCGGAAAGAACAAAATGCCCTCTGTGTAGAACTATGATACACCCAGAATAACAACTTATATAAATACTAAACATAGCACTTGAAGCATTTAGTTTTTTAACGTAGAAATCTAAAATACTTGTCAGTCCAATACCTAAACCCCGCCCCATCTTACCCAGTCAAGAATGGACGTTCTCACGTCGCAACTTGAACGATACGGCCACGCGACTCGCCCAGTCGAAAAAAGCCGGCACGTCCTTCTCTCGGCGCTCGTCGCCATCTGTACCCTTTCCGACAAGATTCAAAAATCGCTCGGTGATAAGGAGTCTATCAACGAGTTTCTTGACAAGTGTCTCACAGGTAAACCTAAGATGTTGTCGGATCTGTACAAGATCAGCGACAGCACCGAAGACATCAAAACGGCTCTAGCCGAGGCGAAGGAAGCCGAAGAGAAACGATTGGAGCGCAAAGCGAAACGCGAAAAGGCTTTAGCCGAAGAGGCCAAGCCAGTGGTTCCTGTATTTCCTACATTCGGCTCCTTGTCTAATGTGTTCAATTTCACGATCGATTTGGGGGGCGGGGGCGGGGGCGGAGGCAGCGGCGGCGCGGTTGCGGGCGCGGGCCTGGGCGTAGGTCTTGTGCCGGCGGAAGATCCTGTCGCACCTGTTTTGCCTATGGCAAAGGCTCCCCGTCTCAAAGACAAGACCGCCAAGCCTAAAAAAGCCAAGATTGGAAGCGGACTCAAAGAAGCCGTCTGGGATCGCTGTGTCGGCTCCGATTGTGCCAAGATCAAGTGTCCTGTGTGCCAGATCCGCGACATTCGCATGACGGATTTCGCTGCGGGACACGTCCAAGCCGAACGGTTAGGAGGAGAAACCTCCATCGACAACCTTGTGCCGATCTGTAGTAAGTGTAATTCGTGTATGGCGACAGAGAATCTGAACGACTACTGCGCGCGCGTGTTCAAGCGAGGGATTGTGTTGCCTAAGGGACGGTTGTATGTGACCTGAGCCAAAGATACGTCACCTTCCTTCACATCCTTCACAGACCTTAGTTCATATGTAATATCTAAACTAATCTTGTTATAATTAAACAAATGGGAAGAGACGGAGTTCAAACCCTTACGATTTACGGTCCAAAAGAGGATATTGATGCGTTAGAAGCCTGTGGGTGTGAACTTACCGAAGAACAAGCGAATATACCTTATCCTGCGCTAGAGGGTGAATATTGTGAAGTGTTTCAGTTAGTTGGGGAGGACCGACCTCGTTATTTTGAACTTCATACACGAATACCGGACCATGATCCTCATCCAGATAGGAAAAATCCGGCGGCTGAAGTAAAACGAATTCATAGTCGAAAACTCACTGTAAATCACGTGTATCGCAACAGAACAGGCAATTATAATTTTTTCGTGTTGCTCTTGGCCAATTACCCAAAATGCTGTTTGAAGAACTGGGTTAACGCGGAAGAAGCCTACCGTGAACGACTTATGCTTCGCTTCACGCCAAAAGGAACAGTTCGTGTTGAAATTGCGAATTGGAATAGTGCTTATTGCTACGAATCACCTCCCACACGAAAGATAGAGGAAATAAAAACTTCGCTGGACCGATCGTTCGTTCGTTATAAACTTCGAATTGGTGAAGCAACGGGTGATGTATTATTCTTATTTAAATATACCCTAGGAATCAAGCAAACGCATTCAGGCATTTGGCCTTCCTGGCCAGAATATCACTTCGTATCCAAAAATCAATCGTGGGACCCTACCTTATATGTGAATATATTGCGCAAAAGATATCCAGAATGTATTATTCACGGGACGATTGATGATCAGTACGGGCGTCACGTGGAAGTAATTGATTCACGCGATGAAGGCTATGGATTCCGTCAATGGACTGACATTACAAAGAAAGACGAATTCACTTTGGATGATTTTTCGTTGAAATAAGCCTAAACAAAAATTGACTCCCTATATTCTGTGACCCGATAGGTACAATGGACTACGACAATCGTTCCGCGTTTTATATCATGAACTGTTCTTCCTGGGAAGGACGCATCAAGTACGGCACGTCGTGGCACCTACCCAAGCGCAAGGATCCTTTCTTCACGACGAATCCTACTCCGGTTTCCTTCCAACATTGCTTCCTTCTAGATCCGACTTCTTTTTCCAAAAAGGAAGACTTGTACACCCTGGATTCCCTACATTTCCCGCTCTGGCTCCGCTCCCGTGGGTATTCGACTCGCCTTGAAGAAGGAGGCGGGACCGAATTCTATCGACACACGGATCCTGTCGCGATTGTCCGAGAGTTTCTTGCCTCGAGGGGACTGCGTATCGTCGAAGAACTAACTGCTGATCCGTTTCCGTATCCGTCCAGTGGGTTCTCTGCGATGGATGACGGTGAGAAGGACAAGGAACTCGTAGAAGAAGACGCGCACATCCGTTCCGCGAAGCGTGCCGCGAATCTGAGTCGTCTGGAGGCCACCATCACTAAGGCACGTTTCCTGGCTGTTTACGGATACCCCGCGTTCCGTCGCATTCAAGAAGAGGTGTGGGATCGTTGGGCGGAGATTCTTGCCACCCAGCGATCGTACCGAGGTATCGTCCAGTGGCCAACGGGAACGGGAAAAACGGTCGCGGAACTTATTCTGATCCTTCTCTGCTTTGATCATGAGAAGAGGAACGGTCGCATTTACCGAGGAGTTCTTATCGCTCCCAAGAATGACATCTTGGACACGCAGATAAAGGCCATTCGGAAACTCAAGGAGTTCGGCATTGAAGTCCTCGAAGCCTACAATGGACGCTTTTCCACAATCGAGATACCGGCCAACAAACCCTATCTACTCGTCGTCACACACGCCGCTCTTGCGATGCGAACCGAGGACACGGAAGTGGATTCTCTTGACACGGACTTCCTAGTCGGATTGGATCGTCTTGTTGGAATAACGCACGTTCACTACGACGAAGTTCATCGAGCCACCGGCGAACGCTTCTTTGACGCCCTTATGCGCAAATTGGCCGATTGGGGAGAGCCCCACGTAACGGGAACCTCCGCAACACCCAAGACGAGCGACACCACCCAGCACAAAAAACTGGCACGCATCTTTGGCGACCCGTTTACCACGCTTCACCGTTGCGAGGTTGCCGAGGCCGTGGCCGAGGGATGGATCGCACCTCCGCGCTTCTTCATCACGCAGGTAGAGGGGACGACGACAGCGGAACGAACTGTCCTCGCGGTCGTTCGTCAAGCAGCCCAGCTGGTAGAACGACGCATCGCAGCGGGTATGTTTCGTGGAGGCAAGGCCATCGTCTACCTCGACAGCCTTCGTGCCATCAAGATGGCAACAGATATCGCGCGCGACGAGTTTCCCGCTGGTTGGTGTGTGTACAAGGCTACGGAAGACGGAACAGCAACGGATCACACGTTTGTGTCCGATAAGGCTGACGGAACCCCTCGTATCCTCTTCGCATGTGACAAGTACCGTGAAGGCTCAGATATCGGTGGTCTCGAATTCACTGCCGTGCTTATGGGGCGTACCATCGCTGCCTATATTCTCCTACAAATCATCGGCCGGTCTCTCCGCACGGATTATGATGGAAAGGAGGGGTGGTGCTGTATTATGAGGCCGCGATTCGACGATGAGACTGCCGACGATGTCTTTCTCCACGTCTTGCTCGACTTGGAAGCCATGATCACCAAGACACCAGGTGTAGCGACGAAGGCGGCAGTTGAGACCTTCGTACGCACCTACTTTGGTGATATTACGCTTCAAGGGCGGGTTTTGGACGTTGCGGAAACGGTCGAGAGGGCACAGGGCATGTATTTGCGGCGCGAGTATGATGCTCGTTCCGCCAAGGAAAAATACGAAACAATTCGTGCGTTGAATCGTGAACTAGGTCTCATGACACGAGACGCATATTTTACAAGCCGTGCCGATCATTCCCGTTTTATTGAGGATCCGCCTCTGTATTTTCGAGACACATGGACATCCTGGTATCACTTTCTGGGGATCAATGTATCGGGGTTTCCACCAACCAAAAACGAGTGGATTGCGATCTGTCGTGATGCTGGACTTCTTACATGGGAGGCCTACAAGGCGGTTTCAGATCCTAGGCTTCCACCGAATCCTGGTGAACTCTACGGTTTTACAAATTGGGACAGGGAGTTTGGGATCGAGGATGCGATTGTTTGGTAGGCTAGGCGTGTGTGATGACGCTCTCTTCAGGTTTGGCTGACGCAAAACCAGGAATCAGACGCTGAATTGCCTCCTGTGCCTTCGCCTTGTATTCCGCAATTTTTGCGTGCTTGTGCCGAATTTCATCAAAGTCGGACTGGAGCGTCTGTTGCTCGGTGAGAGGGGGTATGCGAATTTCTATATCCTTAAGATTTCCAATAGTTAAAAGAGGCTGTGCAGTTTTTTCCACAATGTTGTCAATTGACCACTGTTCGTTTTTCAGAATATAGAATAACATATCATCATTCATAATTACAGAATCAACCTTTCTTGTGGGAATCACAGCATTAGGAGTAATCCACGTCTTTGACGCATATCTGGAAATATGACCAGCGGTTCCGCGTTGGGATATTATAGGCGTATATGCTTCGTGTGTTGATACGTTATGAAATCCCATCGGCGAAATACCTCCACCAATTACTGGGACCTCACCTTCAACAATATCGGTTTTGGGCATTGGCTTCCCACACTTTACATCACAAACCTCCCCCAACTTCACCAAAGCCTGCCCACGCCCCATTTCCTTCACCTGAAACATCATCTGCTTCTCAAGGATTTTCAGTGCGACCATCTCCTGCTGCGCAAGGGTAGCCCAGCCGTCAATGGCTTCTACGATTTGTGCCTGGCGTTCAAGAGAGGGGAGAGGAATTTTCATATCATTCACATACTGAATGGTTAAGTTCTTATGGTTCGCACCAACATAACCATCTTCTAGAACCTTAATGTTATACCTCAAGTAGTAATACACATATCGTGTGGTTGTATCATCTCTACACGAGAATGTGATTGTTTGCCCAGCAATAGAGCATTTAGAATCAAGAAAGATATGCGATTTACCACTACCATTCGTCCTATTTACGATTATTACTAAATCGTCAATATCTGGAGTATCTGTATACAACTTTGTTGATTCTGCTCCAGTATGAAATCTGAACTTTCCAGATTCTTTTCCATATTCAGTAGGATGTTTAGGATAGTTCTTCTCCTTTAGAATTGTTCCCAACTTCACCATCTCAAACCCCTCCACTTCTACGGCTGTCTGCGGCAGATATTGCTTGTAGTTGAGCGAATAGTGCTTGGCTCGGAGTTCCTCCAAAGTCGCAGTCACAAGCGGCTTCTCATCGAGCCCAATGAACGCCACCTTCTCCGTGGCACCCACGCCCTTCTGGAAGACCATCATAGACGTCTTCGTCCCTGTATTCGCAAAGGCACCTGAAGCAATGTCTACAACGTAGTGAATCTTGTACTCTTCCGCGATCTTCTTGCGGAGTTCCACGCACTTCTTGGACGCACCGAAGAAGAAGCCCTGAGGGAGAACAATCGCACATACGCCACCGTCAGCTGATAGAGTGGCCATGGAAAGTTGGACGCCCGCTGAGACCTTGTCATCGTCCTCAATGCCGATACTCTGAATATCTGGATTCACAAAGAAGTGCTTCGTCTTGTTCCCCGCCTCATCTTTAACAATCTTGCTGTAGGCGAACTTATATTCCTTTCCTTTAGTCTTGTCACCACCGTAGGGAGGATTCATAAAGCCATAGTCAATTACAAGGCTGGCAAATGGTGCGCCGGTACCCATTGTGATGGGATCCGTAAAGGAATTGGCGGCACGAATCGTATCTCCGCTGAAGGGAACACCCGTCAGAATGAGGAGATTCAAGAGTGTGGTCGTGACGCTGCTCAAGTTCATGTCTTGACAATAGACGGCACCCGACTCCCTCTTCCAATTTATGTCCGCCACGTTAGCCTTGACGCCCTTGACGAACTCAGCAGGGAATCCACCAGTGCCGCAAAACCAGTCTGCGAAGGTACAAAGAGTTCCGTCAGCACGACGTAGAGTCTTCTTGATGCTGTACGCCAACTTGAAGGCCAACTTACAGATGGCACGGCTTGTGAAATACTGTCCCTCGTCTGACATGGTGCTCATGCCACGGCCAAGCATGTACTCAAAGATGTCGCCGAGCGTATCCGTCTCTTGGAGAATCGTGAGAGGAATGCGACTGATTTCCTTAACAATGTCGTAGACGATGTCCGCCCTTTGGATTTCGTGCGGCTTGAAGAAGGGCTTCGTCTTGGGTTTGGCTCGAAAGGAGGCGACACCCTTCTTGATGGCCTCGAAGAGATCATGTTCGCTCTTGAGGCTCGCAATGTAGGACCAACGGCATTCCTGTGGCAGAGTGAGTGCGTCGGCTTGTTGCTCAATCAGGCGGTACGCAAAGAAGAACGTCATGTGCTCTAAGGCTCGCTCAGGATTGAGCCCTGCCTTGTTCCATAGAAGATTGTGAAGATCCTCGAAGAAAGACGGTAGCGTTTCTTTTGTGACATCAGGTTTCGATGTACTAGTTCGAACAAGTTCTTTTGCGGTTTCAACTACTGCCGTTTGAACAATCGTATTTATGGCCGTGGTGACGGCACAATCCTTTTTCTTCGCTTGATGATCATCAAACCCGCTCTTTTGTTTGAACACGCGTGCGCACTTTTCACATGTATAGGTCGGCATGGGAATGGTTATATCCGGGGGATAGATAAAAGTTCTCAATTTTTACCGAAAATCGGTAAAAATTCGGGAGAAAGTCCGGGAGGTTGGGGCCCCGGATCGCGGAATCTTGGACAAAGAGAATCCTCTTTTGATGTAATCTTCGCATTCGATATGAGTACTAATACACTATTCTCAACTTATATTCGTCACTCAAAAAATTGCTTTTTCAATCTATATTTCCTACAATCTCTTGGCGATCTCCTTACTCTATGACGCGCCTCTTCCTGGACACACGACGAAGTGCCCTTCCTGCCCTTCCTGTCTTGCGACACGAGCGACGCCTTCCTCCTTTTTCTACAGGTGACGATAGGAGTGCGAAATTGGCTTCGACGTTCTTCTTACGCGGGTCCACGTATTCATTGTTCCCCAATCCAAGAAGATTTTCTTCGGGAGCGGCTATATTGGCAATATAATTGACTCTATTCGTGATGGGTTCGCGTGTGAGTGGATGTATGCTAAATTTATCAGCGGTATTTTTCCGATAATACTGACCTTCATTCGATTCGAATCGTTTCTCATTTCGTCTAAAGTTTGTCATGGTGTTCCCTGGTTCAATTTCATCATATGTGATAAAGTTTACTGTGCCACTAGGAAGAGTGCGATGGGGAAGTGAAGGAGGAGGCACAAAGCCACTGGTCCACGCCCCTTTGAACTCTTTATTCATGTAATTTTCAATTATTTCTGCGCCATTGGGCAACTCAGAAAATTTGGTAAGGAGGCGAATGCTTTTTTTTATAAGTTCATCATCTCTATAGTATATATGAGATTCAATCAGTAGTTCGATAAAAGGACGTAGAAATTTTTGTAACTTAAGAAGTTGGGCCTTATTATATGGAACGCTTGGAGATTTATCCCAATAACTTAAAAGATCATTTATATAAGGTAACGGGTCAGCAGGAGATTCATTATACGGGTCATTGTCATAGGAATACATAACGCGTTCATATTTCTTGAAGAAATTATAATTTTCTGGATCGCTGAATTGATTCTCGGGATAATCATTCTCGGAATTGTTGAATTCATTCTCGGGATGGGATGTTACACCGGAAGACATTTATAATATAGATTAACAAAAAAAAAGGAGGAACTGTACCTTCACATAGCATTTGTTCTGTCCGCCATTTTGGTGTTCTACGGGGGGTTGTAGAAAAATACGTGCGTCAATTTTATGGATGCGTTCCAAACAAAAATTGAAGCACACTACTCCTTTTCCTTCTTATCAACCGTCTTACTTTCAAAATGTCTCTCATTCCTTCCAATACCGCTGTTTCCGACCGCCTAGCCGTTCTTCGAGAGGAAAGGGCGGTGAAAAAAGCAACCTTTCGTTCCGCTGTCGAAGCCGCTTCCATTGAGTGGGAGGCTGAACTGCTCCTGGCTCTTGAAGAGTTTCGTGATGATGGTGGATTTACTTCGCTACAGGAACGGATGCGAACAGATGTTCAGAGACAAGAGCATCGTTCTTTATATGACCAATGTGGTCAACCGATTCAACCCATTCGTGCCCCTAGCGACCACCACAATAAGAGTCTCTGCGACATCTTTCTATCGGATGAAATTGATGTGGGGAAGGCATTGTCTTGCGTGTCTGACAGTACCGCTATCTTTTATACGGGAGACCCCACGATGGCAACTGAGCGAGCGGCCTTGCGAATTCGTATCTTGACGGCCGTGAAACAGGAGATGCGAGATGCAATTAAGGCAGAACTCGATGCTCAAGCGGCACATGATAGAGCTCTTGTCGAGGAGCGGAATCGTGTTGCGCAGGAGGAACGAGACGCGCGAAGCCGTCTTATAAGACAGCGTGTTACTGGTCGTTACTAAACCTCTCAGTAGCAATTATTGTCTTCTTCCGATGGACGCACGACGCACTTGTCGACACCTTGCTGGATGATTATGAGGAGGACAAATGAGGTGGTGATGTCTAGAATCAATACTACAAACTCTCATTTAAAATCCGCACTGGTCTAAATATACAAGATGACGACAAGAGAAAGAGAAAGAGAAAAAGAGTACCCACCTGAAGCTGAACTTAGTGGATCCACATTACAAGCACCAAAGATTAGAGTCAGAAAATTTAAGAAGGATTTTACAACATATTTTCTCGAGTCGGTACATGAAAAATTTCATTCGGATGCTACTGAAAAATATAACTGGATGCTCCGTAAAAATCGTAGAGCCGCTGAGATACAATATATTAAAACAGGGGATCCTGGCAAAGATGATTTCGGCATACGAATTAGACTTACGCCACTAAGTGCTAAAACACAAGTCTTCACCTTAGACTATCAACTAAAAGGATCTCATGAAATGTATGAACCCTGGGGACAAGAATGGATAAAAATAGGAAACCCTCTCATGCCAAAGTTGCACCAAATATTAGAAGAACTTGATGCTTTACAACTTTATAGAGTTGTAGCCTCCATGGAAGAATGGTTAAAGCAACCCATTAAAGAAAAATATGCCAAATTTAAAACGTTCACAATAAAGCGTGGATTACAAGATGTAATAGTGGGCGAAGCTCTTTTTAGTCCACTCATAGAGAGTGTTGAAACTGATGTAACTACAGATTCATACATTAGTAAAACAAGTGGCAAAATCCGAAGAGCCGCCTTTCCAATTGAAAAATTATCATAACATGATTTTTTTTTTATTTGGTACGACAAGTTATTAGGGTTTGGAGCAACTTGTACTTCCTACAAATGATTGGATCCGTACCTTCATATAGCATTAATTCTATCAGCCATATTGGTGGCAATGCGGAGCGCGTTGATTAACCGGTCTCGTTTTTCAACGGTTGCGTCGCGGTCCTCCGTCAACTCCGCCAGGTCTCGGTGTAAACTCACAATCATGTCGCGGGCTTCCGTCAAGGGGGTTTTCCTTAGTCGGCGTCCCGCGTCTTTGTCTTCTTTCCACTCTTTATAAAGCGTGGAAAGAGGGTAGTGCTTTACAATGACTTCCTTGTCTACTCCTGGAATTTTGGTAGAGGTTACCACGAAGATTTGATCCAGCAGTGATTTGTCTGGATCCGCAAGGGGGACGTGAAGTTCTGGGGCAGAAAACTCTGGAGACTCGATCAGCGTCTTTACGATGTTTAAATTATAGTCGCTACAGGGAAGACTTGCGTGATTAGGGGTTCCGCCATTAGGCATAAAGGTGCCGGATTTATCATAATCACTCGCAAATGGTGATGCGTACGATGTATAATTACGAAAGACTCGTTTATAGATGGCAACATCCTCAAAACGATCTGTGCTTTCCCATATCATTTTATAGGGATGGTGCGGATGTTTAGGACCCTCAAATCCTATATGACTTTGGCACCCAACGGCCGTTAAAACGCCGTGCCCAACCATCCGAGGCTCCTCATATGCTTGACTGTATAGCGTTCTATTAAGATCAAAATCTTTTTCGGAACGCCCAAACCACTCACTACTTTTTATATGTTCTTGTAATTTTAATTGTGTTTTACCAGGTTCCAATTTGTGACTATACAGTTGGTCGAACGCATTCGCTGGAATGTCCTTGTAGTGTTGAATACGCAAGAGAGTCCCGATAAGACTTGGATCCCAACGCACCAACTCCTTTGGGGTAAACTCAGGGTCCGTCTCCGTTCTTCGCAACCTAGATTGTAGTCGCGCGATTTCGGCTTCTATCTCTGCTTTTGCGGTTATGCTTTTCATTATTGCCGTATTACATCTGTTTCAGAATTTGCTCAATTTTGTGCGTACTAAAGTACATTTGAGAGTTGGGTATAGATGGGCGTTTGGGGAACTCGTACGGTGACAATTTACGGGCCCAAAAACGATTTAGATAGACTAGAGGCCTATAAATGTGAACTCACAGAAGAACAGGCAAGAATTACAATCCCTGCCTTAGAAGGAGATTTTTACAAACCCTCTTTTTCGATTGATTTGCCTATGCCTACAAAATGTCACCCTGATCCTGATGAAGTAAAACGATGCCACGAACGCAAACTGACCTTCCATTACTTTTTTGAAGGCTCCCGTGAGCACACAATCTTACTGGCTCTTATTTCAAACTTTCCGAAGTGCTGTTTCATAAATACAATGAGCGATGATGAAGGCTACAATGAACGCGCGTCCTTGCGGTTTACTCAAAGAGGAACCATTCACATTTTACATTGTAATTGGAATACTTGGAATACTTGGTATCCAGATGATAGTTGCGATACACGAAACACGAAAGGTAGTAGCACTCTTACGTTAAAAGATAATGAAACCTGGCTTGACTTTTCCTGCCTTTGCTATAGACTCTCATTACGGTCAGTCGATATTTCAACATTCCAGCATGTGACTAACATACATCGTGATATGAGTGAGGAGCATAGGCGATTGTTTGTACCACCGATCATTGCCTTATTTGAGTCTCGTGGTGTATACATCGGAACCGATAACATAGTTAGTTTTATAACAAAAGAAAAAAAGGTGTCGCCTATTCGGCTTATAAATATTCTGAGGAAGCGGTTTCCAGACTGTCAAATACTTGGATCCATTGAGGACCGCCACGGCCGTCATTTGGAAGTCTCTGATTCCGAGTGGGGATACGAATTCAAAGAGTGGTACGTGTTTACAAAAAAGGAAGAGTATACACTCGATGACTTTTCGTGGATGTGTGAACCACCAACCGTCCAAGAAAAAGCCTAAACCCTCCCTTCTCTACCCTATCAGAATGGAGCCCATTACATTAGACAGTTTAGAAACGCAGTTTTATACGCAAAAACAAATTCAAGATGAAAATGTACGCCTTGGTCTAGCACGATGTCAAAACGAACACAAATCGAAATCTGTAAGAAAATTACGGGACTATCTGGAAGGCCAATCAATGCCTGTATCAACTCCAGTCGAAGAGAAGATAGAGGAAATAAGGAAATCAATTCCAAAAAAGATTCGTGCTGAAGTCTGGAAAAATCATTTTGGACGTTCCACGGACGGTTTTTGCGTCTGCTGTCGGTGTTCGCTTGGAATTCTTGATGAATGGCACGCAGGGCACATTATTGCTCACGCAAAGGGAGGGCTGGACAACGCAGAAAATCTAAGACCGGTCTGTGCTTCCTGTAATCGTTCGATGGGAACTGAATCCATGAGTTCATTTGTTGCGAGGTGTTATCCTCTTCATTTGTTGAACTGAACATATTCAGGAGATTACGTTGATCATTGCTTTCTTGAATGACGGTGAGACCGTTTTGTTTTTGTTTTTTTCGTGTGGTTCCTTCGTCTGCTTCTGCTTCTGCCTCTTCTCCCTCCTTCTTTTTCTACAGGCTTTACAAATGTACCACCAGGCACTATTTGTACATCCACTGCTATTTTATAACGACTCGCAGGGAATTTATCATTGTCATTTGGCAATAATTCAAAACCGGCTTCCCTAGCCGCCTGTAAAAAATCATCTTTGTAATCTATACCACGATAGCGTGTCCTTCCTGGAGCATCTACGTAGAATACTCCTCCAGGTTTGAGCATATTATAAATGGATTGAATACGAGACTCAAGGTTTTCAGACGGTCCTCCAAAAAAATATGAAGTATTGTGGTCGAAACAAATTTCGTCAAACGCATTTCGTACCAGAAAGGCCAAGGCCGCCATTTGACTCGCATCTAAAAAATCAATTCGATAATACCGGTCTCCAGCATCTGGTTGATCACTGAGTAAAAACACGTTTGGGTCATCGTAAAAGGTTCGCGTATGACCATGGTATGATTGAGGAGCCTCATGGGGATGGGCTCCCAAGATTAGTAAACTAGGGTCTGTTGTAGGTCGTTTAATCACAGGACGCATTTTTTCAAGAACCGATTTCATATGGTCGATCGTTGGACCTACACAATTATCTAACGCCTCGCCAACACCAAGGTGCGAACCATTCCATTGGAATTTACTGCTACGTGCTTTAATACATTCTACAAACTTAGAACTAACATACTCCAATTCAGGGTAGTACATTTCTAAATCTTTTCTCGACATTTCACCCATACATTTCCTAGGTGATTCCACATAATAAACCTTCCCATCAACGGCTAGTTGCCGAAGTGGAAGTCCAGGAAATGGTTTTTTTATAAGAATCTTTGGAGCACTGCGTGGGAAATCAGCGGGTAGAGTAATTTCTATTTCGACGTCTATATCACTCACTTTCATATTCACTAGCATCAAATCATCCTTTACAAATGTTGTGTAAGGTGCGTATTTGTTTGTTTCCATAAAATTTTCTCGAAATCTCGGTAGAAAAGGTACAACGAATGATCCCATAGTGTAGTACTTTATCTTATCCATTACTTTTAGTGCAGGACTGTAAGAGCGGCCATTCCATCTGGGATCTTTTTCAAGAAGAGGATCCCTCATAGATTTTATATCTTCATTATTAAAAAATATACCGGGTTCTGTATGAGGATACGTAGAAGGTATATGGACTACAAACTCTCGGTTAGGAAATTCTTTTTCTGTATATGTAAATACTATCTCTTTATCACTTCTTTCTTTTTCTACTATATCAAATAATTTATTGTTATATAAATCATTTTCTTTAGTTATTCTTTGAAGAGCAGGGGCTGGAAATTCACTGGCTAGTGACATATACAAGGGATCAATAAAATATTCAGGGGGGGTCACAATAATTTCTGAATCTCCATCGGGGCATTTGAAACCGGCCCTTTGAGCCGGTTTCAAACTGGACCGTAAGGCCGAGGTCAATGACCTAATGTCCACACCCTCTTACCTTATGGTGCGCCATTTCCTAGACAGACGACGAAGTGCGTTTTTTGCCTTTCCTGTCCTTTCTCCCTTGCGACGCGTGTGTGTCCTTCTTCTTCCTCCTCCTGTAGGCTTTACAAATGTAGCAGGAGGCTCTATTCTACCAATTGCCTTTTTATAACGACTCGCAGGAAATCTATCATTGTCCTCCGCCAATAAAACAAGACCCGCCGCCTTAGCGACACGCAAGAATTCATCTCTATAACTCCTATGTATTTCAACTCCCCCTTCTATTGTACCACTGCTAGTCATCCCTGGCTTATCTACATAGAAGACTCCCCCTGGTTTGAGCATTCCGTGAATGGATTGAATGCGTGACTGGAGGGTGTCTAACGGTTCATTAAAAAATTTCGTAGTACTTTCATCGAAACAAATTTCGTCAAACGCATTAGGTACTAGAAAAGCCAAGGCCGCCATGTGACTCGCGTCTCGAAAATCAATCTGATAATACCGTTCTTTTTCTCTTTCTTTTTCTTCTATAACGGGTGTAACATCAAGTAAATACACGTCTTGCTCATCGTAAAAGGTTCGTCCTCGACGATCTTCCTTCGGATGAGATCCCAAGATTAATAAACTGTGTTCTGTAGTGGGCGGTTTCACCTTTGGTGCCAGTTCTTCCAGCACCGATTTCATATGGTCGATGGTTGGACCCAAACAGACATCTAACAGTTCATGAATTTTAGCGGGAGCATGAGGCCAATGGTATTCTAAACGAGTACTCAGTGTTAAAGGGTCATCGGACATACGACCTGTACGTTCGTCCTTAATTTTAGGTTTATCTATATAATGAACCTTTCCATCATCGGCTAAGCAACGAGCGACAAGTCCTGGAAACGGTTTTTGTATACGTATCTCAGGTGCTGTGTGGGGGAAAGTAGCAGGTAGAACTATTTCTACTTCGACATCTAGGTCACTTACTTTCATATTGACACGCATTGTATCCTCCTTGACAATTGTTGTGAATGGTCCGTAACGCGTTCCCATAAATATTTCTTTTGTTCGCCGGAGAAGCGTTGCTCTTCGCTCTTCCATTATAAGAGGGATGTGATTTTTTTGGAGGGCTGTGGGGCCCAGTGGACCACAAGACCTAAAGTCCAAACCCGTTACAATCCCAGTGAATGTACGCAGCCCTTGGACTGATTTGTATAGGCCTCCTCGGTGCGTCCCTGTTTGGAACAGGAATGATGTTCGACATACAGCCGTTGGTGATTACAGGAATCTGTCTGACCGTCCTTGAGATTGTCGGCATCATCATCTTTCATATCTGTACCAAGAAGCCACATAGTCAACTCCAAACACAATGCATGTCGCCGAACCCTGTATCTTACTCCACCAACAATATGAATTCGATGAAACGCAACAAATCCGATACCAATCTTGAACTGATCAATCGTCAAGGCGAGGATATTTGAGGAGTACGAATCTGTCATTCTGTATCAGGGCCTATCAGGCCTTGATATAGAATATAATGACGCTATTAGGCAGGCGTAGACGAAATCTGCGACTTGAGCGTAAAATAGCGCACACCTTCTCCCGTCATCGTGACTTCAATTGTCAAGGGCTGTAAAAATACATAGGTGGTATTTGTGCCCGGAAATATATTAGTGATATAGTTGTTGTTGGGAGGGATCGATGAGTCGCCGGAAAGCGGAAGTGGGAGATCAGGATTTACAATACCGAGCCACGTACCCAACGCGAATACGTCAAGAATCTGAACCTTGGTCACGACTCCAGGAATATAGACACGAATATTAGTAACAACGGTCTCATACTGAGATTCGTAGATTGTCCGTACATACTCTTTAAAATTCTCACCAATGGATTGGACAAGGTGAGACCCTCCTAGGCGTCGCACTTGCGAAGACAAGGGGAAGTTGAAATACGTAGGAAAGTGGGGAACGTTGGAAATATCTGTCGTCATCATCGTATCGGGAAACGTACAATACGCGCCAATTTCGCTACAAGGGATTTGTGCGTTAAAATCGATTTCCAGTGTTTGGTTCGCATACAAAAACGGGATGAGATTTTGAAAGAGCAGGTTGATCGGCGGTGCCCCTCCCCCACCGTCAAATCCAATACCCGCAGGAGGTTCTTCTGTACTAGCGGTGACTATCATACAGGGCCCGTTAACCCAGGAAATAAGGGGCAAGGAGGAAGGACTAGCCGTGGTTCGGAGGCAAGACGACATGAGTTCTAGTATTCGGATAGGAAATTATTTCGTGGAAACTTTGGTCACTATGGCAAGGGTACTTGGTTCTTGAACTAAAAAATGGGCACCGTGTACCCGTTTTTTAGTCTTATTTTGGTGAATGAAACGTCAATTCCTTTTCAAAGGTGACAGTTCCAGAAGGCTGGAAATCTAATCCGAAGACGCGGACGTTGACGCCCCCTGCTTGGGCGTTTGCCACCGCCTTACAGTAGATCGGATCCTCCGTATTCAGTTCCAATCCGGCCGCACAATCGTTGCGCGGAATAGTGAACACCAGATAGGTCGCATCAGTGTCGGGCAGTTTTGCGAGTTCAACTAAGGTTTCCGCGTGTTTGACGGCACGAGGGCTGACCGCGACTGCTTTTGATTTTCGAAAACCCTCTGGAAACACGGCACGACGAATGGCCCTGGGATCTGTACATCGACTAATCATCGCATTCTTCACTTCCACATAAATCTTCTTTCCTTCCGGAGTCGTTCCGACAAAGTCGATACGCGTGTGAGCATCCACTTTCACTTCCGACTTCCACGTCGCGCTGGGACTGATCTTATCCAGAAGTTTGCCGGCGATAGCCTGACTCACCATAGGATGAATGCCCACATAGTGCGTTCCTTCCGAGTCCTTGTCCTCGGCAATTTGGGCCGTGTAGGCCGTTTTTGATTTCGGGTTGGCCGCCTTTGATACGTAGATAAACTTACCGGGGGCGACTAGACCACAGCACCCCAATCCAGGGGTATGGCATAAGACTACGGTGCCATCGTCTAGGCGAATGTCCGCTACATACGGACTCTTGATAGATTTGCTAGGACGTGCGACGACTTCTACTCGGAAAAGGGTTGGAAAGGTGTGAACGGACATTGGACTCGTATATCCTAACTATATTTTTACAGGATTCAATTTTTTCTACTTTAGCAGATGTTTACAGGATTCCTTATCATCAAAATCCGCCATACATTGCTTGTATGCTAGTTGCTTGGAATCTAATTCGACCTTGGGCACTGGGTCCGAAACAGTGAGTGAATTCGAGACCGTATTCATAAGGGAATGGGCAAGGGAGTTGCCGAGTCCCCAGCCGAATCCTTGCTTCACGACACTTCCGAAGGAGGATTCCTTTATGGGAGTTGGAGCAAGTGTCTTCGGGACGGACAAGGGAACGGACTTAGGAACGACTTGTATTGACTTGGAAGTTCTACGTCGAGAGTTCATTCTATATTTCTTACAAGATATATATTTAGGTCCCGAAAGAAAATGCGTACGGCAAAAAATGAAGTATATATTACTATCTTACTGTAGTAGTTGCCTCCCTTGTATCCAAGTTGTGGGGCACGCGGCGAAGTGTGTCGCCAACCAAAATGAGTCTTTTTGGAACAGTGTTCCATACGGCGATCGGCCTTCTTTTTTGTTGTTTTCCTGTTGCCTACATGAGTTGGTTACTGCTGAATCCAGCACCATCTAATTATTTCATGTAGATACATTCTACCGTTACAGAAGACTTGTATAAGTTGACGATATGTAGACTGCCTTTTCGTAGCCCAGGGCGTGTAGTTTATCCGTGGCCATTCGGGCCCTGTGGCCCGTATTACAGTAGGCCAGGATACGTATTTGTTTGTTCGGGTACTTGGTGGGCATCACCGATTCTAGGTCCGAACTTGGAATGGGTACGGACCCAGGGTATACTCCTAAGGTGGCCCGTTCCAAGGGCGTGCGAACATCCAGAATTAGATCAAATTCACCGTGTTGGATGCGACGCTTGGCCTCTGCCGACGAGATTCGGTAGGGGGAGTCTGTGGCGTATAAATAGGCTTGACGAATCAGGAGACAGGCTAGGAAGAGCGTCACGGCCAAGATCAGGAGTGTCACGGGTTTCATTCTACTTGGCATCCTGTAATTTCTAACAAAAGTGAAGACCTCCTTTTTTTTTTAAATAGGGTACATAATGTCATCCGACGAGTTGCCCACGGTGCTACAAGTTCCTCCCACGACTGAGGAGGCGTTAGCAGACTTGCGGAAGAGCATTGACGAGTTTATCGCCACGTTGAGATTACATAGTGCCAAGATAGCAGCGCTGGAAACAATGGTTGAACAACAGAAGGTGGTGATACGTGCTCTCGAAACCACAGTGGAACCGATACGGAGGGAGCGGGAGGAACAGTTGGCAAAGGAACGCGTCAAGTTGGAACAGGAGCGTCTAGAAACGATGAAGAGTCGAATGGAACAGGCACGAATCCACGCGGGTATGGATCAGAAAGGACGAGTTGCCGGTGCGGCCTATTTGAAGACGATTCCGACCCACGGAAAGGTGTATCTGCCTGGAATACCTCCTATTCCCAAAGGGGTCCAATCCATTCTCATGTCCAAAGGAGGTGTGTTGCCGGCCCCCGTCTATATTTATTCAGGCCAGAAGTTGGCCGATCCTACCTTCTACACCTTTATCAGTGACACGATGTATCACATCACGGAGTCAGTTCAGTCTCTTGTGACCTTTGTAGATGTATCCTGTATAAGTCTGACAATCTGTTGTCACGACGAGGGTGTCGACTATTTGTCTAACATCGCGACGCTTCCCAATCTCCTGTGCCTGAATCTCATCAACGTGTCCAACGTCACCGATATTTCCTGGATTCGCGGATGTTCCAAGTTGACGCACCTTGTCTTGTACGGCTGTAAGAACTTGGTCGATGTTGCGCCCTTGCGAAGCCTCGCCTCGCTCAAGTTCGTCGATTTGCGGGGTACGGGTGTCACGTGCTCGGCCTCAGTGCCAATATGCCTTGAACTGGAGACGGTAAAGCAAGTATTGGTCTAGACCCGTGAACATTGAAAACGGGCATGCCCATCTTCCCACGGTCTGGCGCTCTTCCCCGCTTTGCGGGGAAGAGGCATTTAAGGCCTAGAAGATTAAAAATGGGCACCAGAGGTGCCCATTTTTAATGTTCGACGGTCTAAGCAAAGACCTCTACAATCAATAAATATGGGTTTTTACATGTATATTCACTGTACCTTACACATCTGTCCGGAGACCGGTCGGCACTTTTATTACGCGGGGCACCAGAAGGTGTACGGTATACCGCAGGAAGTTCCAGCGGAACATCGAGAGTTCGTCAAGGTGAGCGGTGACCTGTTTGAAATTTACGCGCGGTTTGTGACGGATGAGACGAGTACCAGCGTCGAAAACTTCGTTGACAAGTATCCAGAGTGGTCCGATATTATCGAAGATGGCGGGTTTGAAGACTGTTGTGACGGTTGGAACGAAACAAAGCACGACCAATTCTACGCCGCGTTGAAATGGTTTTCGGATCAAGCCATTTGCTATACGATTTCCTGGAGGGAGTAACTAATCGCCGTGACGGACGGACACGTCCAACAACTAAAATCTTCCGACCTAGTAGATGTCTTCCAAACCAAACAACACGGATAATTTCACCGAGGAAAATTACAACGCAGCAGTCGTGAATAATATCACCCCTCAGTTTGATTACAGCGAGTTAGTCCAACATATAGCGAGATTGATTGCGAAACCAGAAAATACTGGACTCAAAAAGGGATTGATTCAATGGCTTCGCCAATTGGAGAAATTTCTAGTGAAGGCAAAAGACGTAAAGAAACTGGAAGTGGTGCTTGCGTTCCGAGAGGATCTTGAATTTCCTGTACAAGACTTGAAAGGGACTCTCAGACAATATGATGAATATGTTCGCTCGTGGGAGAGTGCTGAAAAAAAAATAAACCTTGTCAAGGGAAAAATCGGTGGAACACGTCTAGGGACCCGTCGAGGGACCCATTACACGCGAAAGCAGACGCGAAAGAATGTACGAAGGTAAGAGGAGAAGGTGTTGAAACCAATAGACATTCTATGAGAATGTGTATTGGTCTAAAAATTTGTAGGTGTCCTGGATCTCTAACAAATAACCTCACCTCATATCCATCGGCTATCCATGTTCATCATCCATACAGTGCGGATAGGCGTTGAAAAATAGGACTCCATGGTATATGGCTGAATCGAAGGAAGAAGACGATCCCCGACCCGTTGAATCCGATACCTCGCTCGATACAGTAGCATCAAGAATCGCCCCCATTTTTGGGTTTACAAAAGGAGACTGTTTGGAGTTTATGAATGATTTATCCACGGGTAACCCTGCTGGGTTTGAATGGCATAGACGACTGCCTGTATTTGTTACCTTTGAAGATCCAGATTATCGATTTTCCTTTCGGATTCAGGGAGGGTATGGTGTAATACTGAACGATAGAACGGATACAAGTATTATCTATAAATGTATGCTCATAGATAAAGGAAATACATTTGATGGAATGATGGAAGCCTTTATACAAGCAACCCTCTGTACAGATCCAGAAGTTGGTAAATATATATGTAGATTAGACAAGGTATACTATGGAGAAATACCCAAGGTATCAAGAGTCTCAAAAGAAGGACCTGCTATTATTTTAAAAATGGAACGTCTTACATCAACTATCGATAAAACGGTAGTATTTACAACCAAGGCCAATTCCCCGCATTTAGACGTTACCAGAGTACAGGAGATGAGGATTCGATCCAAAACTATAGTGGCCGAGGTCATCAAGATTATACGACAACTCCAACGGAAATACGATTTTTTTCACGCAGACTTACATTATGGAAATATCTTAATAAAAGGAGAAGATCAAGTAAAACTGATTGACTTTGGTCTTTCGTCTATAGTGGTTGGCGAGAAACCATTTGTATCTTATGAATACAGTTCAAAGGAGTACAAAGACCTAAGACCAAAAAGCAAATCATTTAATTTATCTTATTTATTTGATTCCTTAGCAGGTAGGCTCGTAGACCATCCCCTTAGAATCCTTTTCAGGATGATACAGGAAGGAAAATCAGATGCCAGCGTTCTCGAAAGACTTGGAACCTTTGGTGGTAGGCGTCGAAAGACCCAGTGTAAGACACAACAATCTCGGCAAAAGACTCGTCGATCCACGAAACTGTTTTCCTTGAACGCGTATAAAAAAAACGGAGGCACGCGACGCCGTCGTCGTCATCATTAGGTCGCTGTTTCTAGATTCGACGTGGACTTTTTTGGTTCAAAGTCCACGTCGAATAAAAAAAGAATGACAGTCTTTATCTCTAAGGATCCTGATAATAAATTGAGATGTGTATAGGTCTAAACTGGGGACTCATTGAAAGGATAATGATCCGCTGGCACATTATTTTCCACGAACGGCTGTATTCTGACCACTACGACACTCTTTCCAAGGAGGACGTACAAACCTATCTTCGCTTTGTGGGGGTCAATGAATTGTACGAAAAAACGATTCCAGTAGATATACCACGATCCTGTATCGTATATGAAAAGGATTTTCCTGGGTACGACCCCCTTCTCCAAATGTGTCGCTATTACGAGTCAAGCGTCATGTTCCACCTGTATCGTAGACCCGAACTGTTAGAAGGAGTCGACTTTGTTGGATTTGGTCAATACGACATGATACTCCCCAAGGCGGCGATGGACCAAATCAAATCAATCCCATTGTCCAGGAAAGAGCAAGTTCTTGTCTATCAGTCGGAATCCGATCCTCGTCTGTTGTTTAGTAATCCACTTGGAGAACATGAGTGGTCCAATATTATCAATCATTTTAATTGCTTTCACAATACAAGTTTTACTCTGTACGATGTGATGAAACATCCACTCCTTTTATATCACAGTTACGGTGTCAGTGTATCACAGTTTCAAAAGGTTATGAAATGGATCGAATCGGTACAACCTCTGATGCTACGCTTTCTTAAATTCGACAAACGCCACTTGTGCGGTACTATCGAACGTCTGTACGGGATTTATTTTTCACTACACAGATCTATGGGCACCTTCAAGGAAATCATTGTGTTGCGAGGTATGGATCATTTGAATGATAAAAAATTCCAGGATCCTGTCAAGTCATTCTGCGTCGATATGGGAGAGCAAGAAGTAAAAGAAAAAGTGAAAACAAAAGCAATCACAATAGCAAACCCAGTAACAAAAGGGTTGTCTATTCTTCTTGTCGGCCACGGATCCTTACCCATTCCCCCCAACGGATGGGGGGCCGTCGAATCCTTGATCTATGAATACAAGTGTCAATTGGAAACACTTGGGCATACCGTCAGTCTGCTCAACACACCGGATATGCGTCTGATTGTTGAACATCTTCACACTCACAGCTACGATGTTGTCCATTTTCACAACGACGCTCTAATCAACTTGATGGATCATATTCCTAAAACGGTCAATGTTGCTATAACAAGTCATTATCCCTACATTCACGATCCCAGTAAATGGAAGGATCCTGTAACAGGCTACAATTACGAACAAATTGTACTAGGACCGCTTCTCCATCACATCCGTAACGGTCGTCGCATTCACGTCTGTGTCTTGAGTCAAAAAGATTATGCCGCTTTTTCGTCCTACGGCGTACCTGCGACGCGTATGAGTCTGTGTTTGAATGGATTTAATTCGGACCGCTTTCAGATCGAGACCGAGGATCCCAAACATGCGTTCAAAACGCTTTGTTTAGCTCAAATTATAAAACGAAAGCGTCAAACCCTACTGTATGGCATTCCTGAAATTATGTGCGTTGGAAAAATTAACGAACCGTTAATGACGCCTCCTGCGGACCAGTATCTCGGAGAATGGACAGACACTGAAAAATATGCGACCATGACACATTTCGGAAATTCCATTCTTGTGAGCGATGGTGAAAATGGAACACCCTTGAGCGTCAAAGAATCGTTGTGCGCGGGCCTCGGCATCGTGGTCACGTCCGCCGCAGCCTCTGAATTACCGAAGGATTGGTGTTGGGTTACGATTCTTGACGAATCCAAACTTCACGACCAACACTATCTTCGACAAACCTGCGAAACGAATCGCAATGTGACCGCTCTGTTTCGATCTACAATCCGAGAAAAAGCAAAAGAATTATGGGATTGGTCCATCCTTGTTCCCAAGTACGTGAAGGCTGTGAAAGAGGCCTTTCATCTTGCCTAGGATCTTATCAGCATCGTTTATTTTATCAAAAAAAATACCGTGATAATGTAAAAATATGTCATCAATTCCTCTTGGAGGTAATGGAGATGTTTGTTATACGGGGTTACTTTGTGGGACCAATAGTTCCGGTCTGATTGATTTATCTGGATCTTCCGGAACTCTTGAACATTTTTTGTTTGCGAGACCCAGCACGCTGGTCCATCTCACGCGTGTCACCTCTTCCGGAGTTCCAGGTCACCTGACCTATACAATAGTGTCGAGTACCATCACCGTGTCATCGACAAGCAGTGCTGAACGAGCAACGGTAAACTATATTATTACGAGTAAATTCTAGTCTTCCGCATCCGGCTCCTCTCCAATCTTCACCGTATTGTACGATCCTCCACAGGTTGCGTCAGGTGCCAGGCACTTGTATCCAAAGATGTGAAACGGTACAACGCTTTCCTTACGGCAATCATTACACTGAATGCGAACCCGTTTCATACGGTACTCTTCGGGCATAGGCGTCAAGGCCATTTCAAAGTCCATTAGTTGAATCGTTTGGCGATTGATGTCTTCTGGAAGGACGGACTTCTTACAGAGCGGGCACGCGTGTTGTCCTGATCGTAAAAAGGAGGAGAAACAGGGTCCGTGAATCCCATGTCCACATGGCAGGAACTGTACGGGGTCTCGCGATGTGTGAAGGGATTCGAGGCAGACTGTACAATCAACGCGGGCTGCGTTGGACAAACAGCCGTGCGTATCAAGGGAGGCTGTTTTCACACAGATGCCACATTTGTGGCAATGGGTGTGTTCTAAGGTACCTCCCACGCGACAGATTCCGCAGTCGGCACAATGATACTGGCCCTTGTCTTCATCGTCCAGTAGGACGCAGATGGAACACCAGTAGGTGCCAAGGGTGATGCCACAGGAACGACACGTCTGTCCCGCATCCTGAACTTCCTCACACCGTTTACATTGGATCGTCTTGACCGCATGACGATCCATTGTGTGTGCCTTTTTCCGATTGGGTTCGTCCTCGTACTTGGCCTTGTCATGGCAGAAGCGACAGGGGAAAAATGTTCCGCAACATGGGGCCAGAAGAACGGCCTTGCGTTTGTAATGCTGGCATCCTTCGTAGATAAGAGACATTTTATCCTTTCCTTCGACTGCTTCATTTAGGCCCAGAACCCAAAAAAAATGAACATGTAACTCAAGATGTAGGAGAGTTAGAATGAATCGTATTTCCATGTCTAACTTGCGAATCGGCACCCTTTATACGGTAGTGGCAAACGCGGGACATTTCTCGCAGGTGCTTACGCTTATCGCAATTAAAGACGGACTCTTCACCTTCAGCAACGGAGTTTCCAGCCACACCCTAACACGGTATGATATTGAGGATGGTCATGCGAACGTCTATGAAAAGACGGTGAGTTATATTATAAGTAGCTAGTTTTCCGTAACCTCCTTTGTTTTCGTGTCTTACGGCCTTTGGCTGATTCCTGTTTACCGTATTCATTGTACTTGGAATTTTTAGTTCGCTTTTTGGTTTGATTTCCGTTATTATTTAATCCATCAATTAACCGTGTTTCCTCCCAATTTGCGAAGGCTTTATAATAATTGGCCAGCACTGGATTCACGTTACGTTCCGATCTATCTAAATTTCTCAAATGTGCTACTGATTTATTTCTTTCTTCTCGCTCGTAATCCAATCGAAAGGGGTATCTGGGGTCTTTACGGTATCTTTGAAATATTCTAAACATTTCCGGAGATATTGTGTTATCTAATGATGGTTTATAAACGATGATACAGTTTATATCATCATGATACTCACCCTCATCCGGATGATTCTCTATATAGTGTGGGAGAGGTCCATAGACACGATCCGCAATAGGAAACATAGGGATAACTTCTCTGTACGTTCTTATCAAAAATGGATAAGTAGATAATGATATTATCTCTATAATTCTATTTTGTAATGCAATTGTGGCATTTCGTCCAGCTAAAATCATCTCCCTCCTAGGACCGTTTGGTACAGCCACCCGAAATATAGAAGGTATGTTTTCAATAATCAACTGTCCAGTTTGTTTTAACACTGATAAAAATACTGTAATTGTATCGGGGTTCGTAATGAATTTCGTTGTTGACCAATCAAATATCACAGCATCAAACGTTTGGTTATATCGGCTTGAAAATTCGGTTAGATCCTGATTAAAATCGGCGCAAATAAATCTTGAATGATCTGGATTCGGTGTGTGATCATCAATATGATCACCCAATAAATAATAGTGTTCGTCTGTATAAAATGTTCTATCCTTAGGATTTTCACCAGGATTTGAACCAACTACAAGATAACATGTGTCAGGGAAAGTAGATGGATCCGGAAATGTATACCCTTCTCCACAATCCATATACATATATTCTTCTTTTTTTCTAGGCTTTCTGTCATCCAATCAAAAATTGAACCGGGACCGTGGAATTCTGTCTTTCTTACAAATGGATTCACTCGCTGTCACGCTGGAAAATACTGTCGTGGGCGACCGCGTCGTCTACACGCCCACCTGTCCCGTCGGACCGGTGAAGGAACGTCCTTGGGATGTGGGGACCGTCGTGGAAGTCGATGACAACTACGTCACGGTTCAGTTCCCTCGCGAGTACACGGCACAAATTCTTCCGATCGGACTGATACATCACCCGGACTCGCCGAAGGCGATTCGTATGCGGATGGCACGCGTCTTGCCCGACATTGTAGGTGCGGTGGAAGCCCGCGTGGGAGCACTCGTGTTTTCGGAACTTACGGGCATCACGGGAATGCGCGGATTCGGACCGGCGGACGACGTACGGGCGTTCTTGGAGCCGATGGGGCGAATGCGTCCTTGGCACTTCGTCAAAGACAATAAAAAATTGACTTGATACGGTGAATTGGATGGAATGTAAACGATGGCACGCGATTACTGTAGTGGACTTCGCAAAACCTACACAGGCATTCTTTCCGTCCTCTCCAAAACCAATGTTGTGGCGGCGATCGTGTCTCTGATTCCGATTGTCTATATGGTCGGCCTAGGAATCTATCAGGCGAATGCTATTCTTGGATACAATACGTCCACGATTTGGGCCTTCTTCAGCACCCTGTTAGTCGGTTGGCTTCTCGGCATCGTTGCCCTTTGGAAAACGATGCCGAACCTTCTCAGCGTCACCATCTTTCTCTACAAGGCCATCGGCTACTGGTGCCTTGTGAGTACCTTTATTGTGCTCTTCTATATGACCGGCTACCTTCCACTCCAAGTGATTGGGTATCTTTTGGCCGCCATCATTCCCTCGGTCTTCTTTCTGTTGGCCGGTGCCGACGTCTTGCGTCTGGTACGCTCGCGTCTGTACGCGACTCTGGAAACGAGTGTGCCTGCCACGACGGTTGGGGCGACGATTGATGTTAGTCCGGTCAATGTCTGAAGACTCATTACGGGACGTTTTTTTGTATAAAGAATATTCCTACCTTATAAAATGCTAGGCGCAGGAATCGTTGTTCACCACCGAACTCCCGAAGGAGTCGACACAATCTTGGTCGGCCAAGAAAGCAATTGGCTCAGCGACCTCGGCAGAGATATAATGCTGGAAGGAGTGTCGCGAAGACTGGGTGGAAGGAGAGACCACACTGCCAACAATCTGGAAGTGGTTCTTGGAGGAGACCTTGCTGCGGCCAAACTTACATTTACGAATCGGGCACAACGTCTCTCCACTGCGGAACGACGTATTCAATACGAACAAGTGAAGGAGATTC
>Ga0114962_10000403_pt1 | contig 38550 bp, 33 predicted proteins | sample C_130820_MF_Meta_FD_87017 | JGI IMG/M metagenome (GOLD analysis project Ga0114962, IMG submission 87017) | Freshwater microbial communities from Lake Croche, Canada to study carbon cycling - C_130820_MF_MetaG | ecosystem: Environmental > Aquatic > Freshwater > Lake | place: Lake Croche, Canada...
GCGGGCTTCTTGCTGAAAGTCATCAGGTTAACAAAGTAGTTGAAATGGCCTTTTTCCTTGGGCGTGTACCCAATGTACTGGACTTTTGAGTTCCAAAAGGGTGCATCCCAAATCAACAGGAACTTGTTCACAACCCCCATTTGCATTTTGCCAATCGCCGTTTGCGTCTTGGTGGGCAGGTCGGGAACGAACTTGATCATGCCCGATTTCAGTATTCCCAAGGGTACAGTGCAAACCACCGCATGAGCCTTATAGGATCCAGACTTCGTCGTAACCACGACTTCAGGTCGGGAGTAATTAATGCCTGTCACCGGTTCATTGAGCCTTATCGTCAGGTCCTTCGCAAGGAACCGCGCCAATTTGTCGTAGCCGTTGGTCACGATAACGTCCTGTCCGGGGAACTTCTCGTCACTCTGGAATTGTCTGCCAGACATTTTTGAAATGTCCCCGCCGACATCAAACTCCAGGTAGGCCGAAAGCATGTAGGACCAGAGCGGGTCGTTCAGGTGTTGGGGTTGTAACCTCTGAAAAACTTCGAGAAACGATTCCTTTGGTCCCGCTTCAGCCTGGACTTCTTCCAGCGCAGCCTCGTAGCGGGAGAACTCGGCATCGAGAACCGTATCTGAGTAGACTTTTCCATTCTGCCCGAAAATCTCTACGCTATTGTCAGAGGTCAAGAAGGTGACAAGTCCAGCCTCTGCGGCCAAATCGGTAATTGGGTTTCCGCGCGGGCCATGAATCCAACTGGCTCCCTCGTCAAAGGCGAGGCCCGGGCTGTAGTCGGTACGGAGTCTTCCTCCCACCCGGTCTTGAGCCTCGATCACCAAAACGGTTTTATGTTTCTCTTGAAGTTCTTTGGCCGCGGCGAGACCCGAGGCTCCCGCTCCGACAACGATCACGTCGTAAATGGGGCTTTGGGAGGCCAGATCGACAGGGAAAGGGAGGCAAAACGTTGCAACAGCGGCTAAGAGCGTGAAGGCACGCCTAGGGGTAGGTTTTCTGAACTTCATTCGACGGGATTCCTTTTTTGAGCCAACGCCTGCCAGATTTTGCGGCAACCACCGAGGCGTGTCAACCCGGACTACAGCGCCGCTTCCACCCGGTTCCAGTCTAGGGCACTGGTGATGCGCAGTACTTCGTTACCGTTCTCATCGATTAAAATGAGCGTCGGCGTAGCCATTACCTCGTGAGTTACCGCGGCGTCGAAACCTTGAACTTCGCCCACGTTAAAGATCGTGCCCGCAAAAGGGAGTAGGGGGAGTTTGCTTTTTAGGGCAGGGCACTGGGGGCAGTTGTCTTTGACAAAAGCAAGCCAAGAGGTCGGCTTGTCGGATTTGGAGCTTAACTGCTCAGACAGGCCTTCGCGGTAGGTGACGCGGTGGTCGTACTCTTCCCGTTTACCGGCGTTCCAATTGGCTAGCGATCGGTAGTAGCCCACGATACGCGTGTAGATCTCGGTGGGATGGTGGCCAGGTTGCGCCATCCGGGTTTCGAGCAGGGCGATGCGGGTCTGAATCTGTGTCTTTGTCATGGGAACCTCCTAGTTCATCTCATTCTCAGTGGGTCAATTGCGCCTTCATTTCCCTCAGTTCGGCTTCGATGGCCTGTTTCTCTTCCGCATCGCACTTGGGACAGCTGAAATGCTCTCCGGGCAAATAGCCGTGGACGGTGCAGATGCTGAACGTGGGACTAATGGTGAAATACGGAATGCGGTAGTTGCTGCACATGGCCTTGACCAGGCTGCGGCATTCCCGCCAGTCGCTAATCCTCTCGCCCAAGAATCCGTGAAACACTGTACCGCCGGTGTATTTGGTTTGCAGACTTTCCTGGTGGTCAAGGGCATCGAAAATATCGGTTGTGAAATCGACCGGTAGTTGGCTCGAGTTGGTGTAGAACGGCTCGTTGGTGCCGCTGGAAATGATGTTTGGGTAATGTTTTTGATCGTGCAGGGCCAGGCGGTAACTGGTGCTCTCGGCCGGCGTGGCTTCTAGGTTGAACAGGTCACCGTAGCGTTCCTGGTAGTCTTGCAGACGCTCACGCATGTGCACTAAAACCTCCTCGGCGAACTTCTTGCCTTCGGGGGTTTCGATGCCGAACTCTCGGCCGAGGAAGTTTTGGCAGGTTTCATGCATACCGCAGAGGCCTATGGTGGAAAAGTGATTGTTGAAGTGCTTCAGGTAGCGCTTGGTGTACGGAAAAAGCCCCGCATCGGTGAGGCGGCTGATCACCTTGCGTTTCACAGTCAGGCTTTGCGCCGCCAGGTCCATCAGGCTGTCTAGTCGGCCGTAGAACTTCAGCTTGTCGGGAGCTTCTTTCGTGGAACCCCGGGCGAGGTAGCCAAGACGAGGTAGGTTGATTGTGACCACTCCGATGCTAACGGTGAACTCATCGCTGCCAAACAGTCCGCCCCCGCGCTTGCGCAGTTCCCGCTTGTCGAGCTGGAGCCGACAGCACATGGAGCGCACGTCGCTGGGCTCGAGGTCGCTGTTCAAGAAGTTCTGAAAGTACGGAGTGCCGTACTTGGCCGTCATATCAAACAGAAGCTGGGCGTTGGCGCTGTCCCACACAAAATCGCGGGTAATGTTGTAGGTGGGGATGGGGTAGGCGAACCCGCGTCCCTGAGAATCGCCACCAATCATCACTTCGAGGAAGGCTTTGTTGACCACATCCATTTCGGCCTGGCAATCACCGTAGGTAAACTCGAGCTCCCGGCCCCCGACCACGGCCTTGCGTTCTGCTAGGTCCTTCGGGACCGTCCAGTCGAGGGTGATGTTGGTGAACGGCGCTTGGCTACCCCAGCGACTGGGTGTGTTGACGCCAAAGATGAAGCTTTGCACCGCCTGCAAAACCTCCTCGTAACTGAGGTGATCAAATCTGACAAACGGCGCGAGGTAGGTGTCGAAACTGCTAAGCGCCTGGGCACCAGCCCATTCGTTTTGCATCACGCCAAGGAAGTTCACCATCTGATTGACCAAGGTACTGAGGTGCTTGGCTGGCCTCGAACTGATTTTGTCGTTCACTCCGCCCAGACCCTCCAAGATAAGCTGCCGAAGACTCCAGCCCGCGCAGTAACCGCTGAACATACTCAGGTCGTGCAGGTGGAAATCAGCGTTCTGGTGAGCCTCGGCTATAGCTTGTGGGTAGACGTTGCGCAGCCAGTAGTTGGCCGTCAGGGTGCCCGAGTTGTGAAGGATGAGCCCGCCGAGCGAGTAGTTGACGTTGGCATTCTCTTTGACCCTCCAGTCCGCACCCGCAAGGTAGCCCTCCATGGTATCGCCGATGTCGAGCAGAAGCCTCTTGCTGTCGCGCAACGCTGCGTGTCTCTCACGGTACAAGATAAAACCCTTGGCCAAGTCTGCGTGGTTTCCTTCGATGAGAGCCACCTCGATGCGGTCCTGAATGGCTTCGATATCAGGGGTACCGTTTAAGTCGTGGAGGACCTGATTGGTCAGATGTTGAACCAAGTCAGGGTCGTCGGCACCCCTGACCCCGATCAGGGTTTTCGATAGGGTCGCCTTGATACGTTCGAGGTCAAAAGGCCTGGTTACTCCCTCGCGGGTGACAACCAGGGGAACAGGACCGGATGCGGCTATTTCCAATCGGGTAAACCCCAGAAACTCCTGCCACGCCTTGCGAGAACTATTTGACATACCGAAGGCCTCCCAACCAAGGAACTCTCGAGCGCTAAGCTCAGCGGCGGCAGTTCTCTGCCAATACTAGCTGTCCCCATCCCTAGTGTCCTAATGCCTATGTTTATGAGGATAAAACACTATTAGTAGTTTTGGCAAGAGTAAATCTGAATAAACTTATGGTTCATCTTAGCCCGTCGTAACCTGGCCGCCTGGCTTCGGGTCTGAGACGTCCACCGAATGTCTCATGGGGGGGAGACCTTCCCCTCGGTACCCTGTTAGACTCTTGTCATGGACCCGCGCCTCAAGGCCTACCAAAAGCAAAATCCGCCTCCCAAGGCCGAGGCCACGAAAGCGCCGGCCCCGCGGGAGCCTGAACCTGCGCCAAGGGCCCCCAAGTGGAACCAGTTTGTCCAGCAGACCCCCCCACCCCAAGCCAAGGTGGAAGGTCCGCCCAATAAATCCGACGACCTAGCCGATGGCAAAGCCAGTGCCGATGGTGACAAATCGATACGGAAGGTGGCCAAGTTCCTCATCCTCCTCGGTCAGGACGAAGCGGCTAAGGTGGTGCGGCACCTCGAGCCAAGCCAAATCGAGGCCATAAGCCAAGAGATTGCCACCATCAAGAAAATTGACCCGCTGGAGGCCGAGCACCTTTTGAAGGAATTTGGCTACATCGCAGCGCAGCAGGTGGGGGTGTTTAAGGGTGGCAAAGCGGCCGCCAAGGAGATTCTTGACGGGGCGTTTGGCAAGGAAAAGTCGAAGTCAATTCTCAATCGTGTGGTACCCGACCTGCAGCTGAAGCCTTTCCGGTTCTTGGCCAACCTCGAAAAAGAAGTTCTGCGTACCCTTCTTTTGGACGAATCGTTCACCGTGCTTTCCATTGTTGTCCCATTTCTCGAGAAAGGGCAGGCCGCTGCGGTGATGAAGGCCCTTGACCCTTCGATGCGCCTCGACTTGGTAAAGAGGCTTGCCAAGATGGAAAAGGTTGCCAGCGAAATTGTTGCCAAAGTGGAGGAAGGCCTTCGGGAAAAACTGCACAATCTCAGCCCCTCCACCTCTGAGGAAATTGATGGTAAATCGCGGTTGGCGGATATTCTGCGTCACATGAGCGTCGACAAAGAAGAGCGTATTCTCAAGGACCTCGACAAGGCGCGCCCCGAACTTACCGAGGAACTCAGGCGACGCCTGTTTACCCCCGAACATCTGGTGCGGGTGGGCGATGACGGCTTCGAAGATATTTTGCGGGCAAAGACGGAAGTTCAGATTGCCCTCCTGTGGCTGGCAAGTATTGATGAACTGCGCGCCAAAATCGAGAAAAACATTTCCACCCGCCGTTTCCTCATTGTGCAGGGCGAAATCGAACTGTTGCAGGAGACCCCTCGTCGTGAGCTCCAGAAAGAGATGCGGTTCTTCCTTGAAGAAGTGCGTGAGGCGGTCAGGTCCGGTCGGGCCGCCCTATACGACGACACCGAGGAATACGTTTGATGGCGCAGGTTTGGGTGGCTTACCTCCTTTGGCTGTTTAGCGGGTTTGGAGCGTTGGGCTTCCACCGCTTCTATTTGGGGAAGATTCCTACCGGGCTTCTGTGGGCCTTTACTGGCGGCCTAGGTATGGTGGGGTCTGTATACGATTTTTTCACTCTTCGAAGCCAAGTTGCCGAGGCCAACTACCGCCGTGGCTTTTATGCAGCTCCGCAGACCATTGAAGTTCACCACACCAGAGAAAAGACTCCTTTAGAACGGGTCATTCTCCAATTAGCTCAGACGCAACAGGGCCGGGTGACGCCAGCCCAGGTGGCCGCTTCCAGTGACTGGACGGTTGATCAGGCCCAAAAAGAACTAGACAACCTGGTTCGCCGGAATGTCTGTGAATTGCGTGTGCTGAAAAGCGGTACTGTGGTTTATCATTTCTCTGAGTTTGATCCCTCTTCGAGCCAAGAGTATGAGCTTTGAGCCGCTAACCGGAAAGTTGCTCCTAGCCGACCTCGATCTCCACGACCCTCACTTCTTGAAATCTGTCGTGCTGCTGGTGGAACACAATACCGAGGGTGCTTTCGGGTTGGTGGTCAATCGCGCGTTGGGCCTCACTGCCGAACAAATTGTGCACGAACAAAGCCAAGGCGTGAGATTTCCTCTCAGGAGGGGAAAAATCTCCCTCTACGGGGGTGGTCCGGTCGAGAACCAGGCCGTGTTCACGCTCCACACGGGGCTCGAACCCGGTTCTTGTTCGCCCGCGGTTCGTGAACTTGCTCCCGGGCTGTTCTTTGAACCGAGCTTTCCCGCAGTCCGCGACTATGTTTCGGGAGTTTCACCCGAATACCCGCCCGACGATGTGCCAACGGTGCGCCTTTATTTGGGCTATGCCGGTTGGTCTGGGGGGCAACTGGAAGCCGAGATGAGCGAGGGGGCGTGGCAGGTGCTCCAAGCCGAGGCGAGCTTGATTTTTCAAACTCCTCCCACCGAGATGTGGCAGCGCGCCATGGAACTAAAAGGCGGGTTTTGGGGGATTGTGGCCCAGACCGGCTTCAAACCCTCCTTGAACTGAAGTCCGCTTCAAGCTAAGGAGCGTTCCACAACCCGCTGTTTGCTACTTCTTGAGGGCCTTGGTGAGAGAGTTGAGGAACTCTTTGCTACCCCAATCGCCTTTCCAGGTCATACCCAGGCGGACTGCCACAAGGTCGAGAGACGGGCAGAAAAAAATCTCTTGGCCGTTATGTCCGTCGGCATAACTCAAGTCGGAGGGAACTTCCGGGTAATCTTTCTGCTTTGCGTTGAGCCAGACTGACGCTCCGTAGGTTCCATCGCCTTGTGTTGTAGTGGGCGTGGTGCTGTACTTTACCCAGCCTTCAGGCAGCAGCCTCACACCGTTGACAACACCGTCGTGCAGAAACAGAAGGCCGAACCGGGCAAAGTCGCGAGCCGTGGCATAGATGTAGCTTGAGCCGATGTAGGTACCCGAAGTGTCCACGCCCCATTCCGCGCTGGCCATCCCCAAGGGAGTAAACAGGGCACGGTAGGGGAAGGCCCAATAGGCCTCGTCGCCACCGAAACTCTTGCGGATCACCCGGCTTACAATATTGATGCTGCCAGAAGAGTAGTTCCAGGCCGTGTCGGGGGTAACAGCCAGCGGTTGCCGGGCGGCAAAGGCGCCCATGTCGCTTTCAAGAAAGAGCATCTGGTTCACATCGCTGATCGGATGATCGGTATAATCTTCGAAAAACGACAGGCCGGAACTCATTCGAAGCAGTTGGTCTACTGTGATGGGTGCCCGGGAATCTCCCCCTTTGGACCACTCGGGCACGGGGGCCGGTTGCTTGACCTCCAGCCTTCCTTGACCCACGAGGATGCCGGTCAACGCATTGGTGAAAGTTTTGGCCATCGACCAAGACAAGAGGCGCGTGTTCGCCGTTATGCCCTCAGCATAGCGTTCAGCGACGATTTTTCCGCCCACGAGCACAAGCACAGCGCGCGTGCGCTTCGGGTTCTTGGTGTCTGTCTCAATAAATGTTTGACCCACAGCCTCGGCAACGCCCGCAATCGGGGTCTCAGACACCGGGAGGTCGGTTGACTCACTTGCCATCACCGGACTTTTCAAACCGGAGCGCAGGTTGGCCTCGCTTTCCCCCTGCAAGAGGACCGCACCTAGTCCCGGGAGGCGAATGGCGGTAGCCGAAAACAGGCCCGTGCCCCACAGCGAGCAAGTTACCTTCTGTTTTTCGGTATCGACTGTGGCATTCAAGAACGGGAAAAGAAAGTGAAAACCCGCGTCCTCAGTTTCGAGCCGGCTTTGCTCGAGGCCCTGAATGAAGATGCCAGCGCACAGAGTTTTGGCCTTGAAACCCGAAGCAAGCTGTAATTGTTCGGGGTATTGACCCTGAACGACAAAAACCGTGGCACCGGCCACCACCAACAGCAGGACCGAAAAGATCCCCAACCAGACCGTCGTTTTGCGTTTCATAGGCAGCCACCTTGCTGAAATTGTAATCTCCCTGCGCCATTGGTGCCAGAGGGCATGTTAGGATGGGACAATGGCAATGACTGTACACCAGCATCCTGATTTGTCTACCCTCGTTAATTTGCTTGCCGACCATCTTCGGCGCCGTCCGGAGGGCTTTTCTGCCTTGGAGACTCAACCGCTGATTGTGCAGACCCCCGGTATGGCTCGCTGGGTGGCGCTGGAGTGTGCCCGCCTCAATGGGTCCTTTGTCCGTGTGGAGGCGCTCAAGCCCGTACAGTTCATCATGCGATTAGGTTTTCTGGTGCTCGGCCAGCGGGAAGAACGAACCCTTTTTGAGAAGGATGTTTTACCATGGGCCCTTTACCGTCTGCTCCGTCGCGACATCGAGGCCCGGGTGCCCGCAGTGGCCGAACTCGCACGCTATGTGGCCGAATCCGAAGAAGAGGCCTCGGTGAGACTCTTTGCGCTCGCGACGACCCTTGCCGATCTTTTTGACCAGTACCTGCTCTATCGGCCCGAATGGCTGGAAAGTTGGGAACACGACAAACTGCTAGGTAGCGGTCGCCCCGAGGAGGTTTGGCAGGCTCATCTGTGGCGTCAATTGCAGGAGCAGGCAGGCGATACACCCACACGAGCCGATTTTCACCAGCGATTGACCAGTGAGCTGAAGGTGGGCAAACTACCCGAAGGCGTTCCGCGCCGGGTATTTCTCTTCGGGATGTCTCTTCTCCCACCTCGTTTTCTTGAGGTGTTCTCGCTGCTCGGGGAGAATGTCGAAGTGGAGCTCTTTCTGCAACAACCAAGCCTGCAGTATTGGGGAGACCTCGAAACCGACAGGCGGGCTCTGAAACAGGGCCGCCTAGGGAAAGGAAACCGGCTTCTGGCCAACCTTGGGTCGAGTGGCAAGGAGTTTCAAGACCTTCTTCTCGCTTTTCCCCACCATAGCCCCGACAGTTGGGACTGGTCAGAGTTTCCCCGTCCGGTGGAACCGACCCTTCTCCAGGCCCTTCAGGACGACCTTCTGTGGTGCCATGACCCCAGAGACGAGCCTGAATACTTGACAGAAGGCGACCGATCGCTGCGCTTTGCGCGTTGTCCTTCGATGCTTCGCGAGGTCGAGGTTTTGCATGATCTCCTGCTCGATGCTTTGGCGGACATACCGGGACTCACTCCATCGGAAATTTTGGTGATTTCTCCCGAACCTGGCCGTTACGCCCCCCTCATACAGCAGACGTTCTCGATTCCCTTCACGCTTGCCGACCAATCGGTTCTTGAGGAAGACCACGTGGTCCGGCTAGCCACCGAATTGCTAGAGGCCAGCAACTCAGCGTTTTCGCCTTCGTTAGTGGTTCCGTTGTTTGAGCGTGCCCGGGAAATCGCCGGCGAGCCTTTGGAGGCAAGGGAGCACGACCGTTTAGTCCGCTGGGTGATCGAATCGGGAATCCGCCGCGGTTGGGACTCGCCAGTGCTCAGTTGGCAGGCCGGGCTCGATCGTCTTTTCAGCGGTTTTACTTTCGACGGCACCGACCCCGACGAAAATGGCTTGTTTCCCGTCGAGGCGGGGTGGGGTACCGAAGCCCAGCTGCTGGGACCCCTGGCTTCCTTTCTGCGTTCTCTTGCCGCCCTTGCCGCCCTCAAAGACAAGGCACGGCCGTTTGAAGCTTGGGTGGAGGCCGTGTTTCCTTTGCTCAAAAACCTTCTTTCGCCCCTGGAGCGGTTGGAAAAAGCGACGCAGAAACTACGGGAACAACTGGGACTTTCCTCGGTTCTTGACGACAACCTTTCGTGGTCGCTCTTCCTAAGCACTCTTACCAAAGAGCTCTCCCTTCCCTCGTCCGGGTCTTTTCTCCAAGGCAGAACTACCGTATGCGGAATGGTTCCCATGAGGTCACTGCCGTTCCGGGTGATTGCAGTTCTCGGACTCAACCAAGGGGTTTTTCCTCGTGCCAGCGAACAGCCGGAATACGACTTGATGCGGGGGACTCACCAGCCGGGGGACCGCGATCTTTTGGAATCCGACCGGTTCTTGTTTCTCGAGTTGCTCGCAAGCGCGAAGGACCGCCTGATTTTCACCTCTTGCGGCCTTCAAGACGGCGAAGCTCGGCCGCCTTCAAGCGTGCTGGAAACCCTGTTGTCGTGGCTCGACACTGAGTATCGAGTAGGGGAAACAAAGGCAGGAGAGGCCATTACCGTGGACTACCCGCTTCACCCGGGATCCAGGCGCTATCTTTCGGCTCGAGTGGAAGACAAACTTCTGAGCACCTGGGGCACCCAATGGTTTGAAGTGCGGCTACCAGCTGCTCCCGCAAGCCGATTCTGGGATTGGCGTGCTCTGTTCACCCCTGATTTCCACGTCGAAGGTAAGGTTCTCCTGAGGCGCCTTTGTGACCCCCTAAAGGCGTTCTGGGACGAGGGTCTGAGAGCGAGCCCCGAACGCCGCGAAGATCTACTTCCAGAAACCGAATTATTCCGCCTCGTGGGACTTTCAGAGTTTGTGGTGCGCGACGCCGCCTTGGAAGACCTTCAGGGTGATGCCCATGCGCTGGCCAGACTAGAGGCCTCAGGTGGGCTTCCACCGGGCCGCACGGGAGAGTTCCTACGCGAGCGCGTGGTTCAGAGCCTGCGTGGGCGATGGGCCCGCGCCCAGGCGCTTTTGCAGGCACCGCCGGTCTTTTCTCACCTTGCTTTTAGCGCCGAACGCGACGGCTTTACCTTCGCCCACGAGGCTTTTCTGGCAACCGCCGGTGACCTGCAACTTCTCCTCGAGGCGGGTAAGGTCAAACCCAAGAGGTTGCTGGCGTTTTATTTAGCGCATGCCTTCGCCAACTTGCAGACGCCTACGACAACGGTGATGGTGGCCCTCGACGATACCCGCGAGCTTCCCGTGTGGGGACCCCAGAAGGCCTCGGAGAACCTGCGGAACTGGAAGAAAGTGGCCGACCTTTGCGTCAGCCAGCCGCTTCCGTTTACCCTGGAAGCCCTCGAAGCGTACTTTAACAACCCGGGTGCTCCGCAAAAGGAAAGACTGGAAGCCGCTTTTGCAACCCTTCATCAGGCACTCGGAAGGAACGACTACGCGCCGGCCTGGAGTTTGAACTCTCAGCTCATGGAGGCCTTTGGCGATGCCAAAAGTTACGCCGAAGCTGGAGTAGAGCCTCTGTTTTGCGAATGTGCGGAAATCCTGAAAGGACTTTTCCTATGATTGAGTCACTTGAGTTGAAGGGCCGTCATCTCATTCAGGCCAGTGCGGGTACCGGCAAAACCCATTCGCTCGGCCTCTTGGTGTTGAGGCTGGTTTTGGAACAGGGCCTCCCCATGGCGCGGCTTGCCGTTGTGACGTTTACCGAAGCGGCAGCGAGGGAACTCTCTCAGCGCATCGCCTCTTTTCTTCGTCAAGCCCGTTTTCCCGAGCCCAAAACCGATGCAGGACTCCTTGCGCTCGTTTCCAGGGCGGAGCATGCCCTCGGTAAGCAGGAAGTTTCCCGCCGACTCGATTTGGCCTTGCAGACAGTCGATCAGGCCCGGATCAGCACCATCCACGGTTTTTGCTCAAGGCTTCTGCGTGAGTTTGCCTTTGAACTGCGGGCAGGCTTCGGTTTTGAGCGCCTTCCGAGCGAAGAGCCGCTGATCACCGAGATCCTTGCCGACTTCTGGCGGGAACATGTTGCTCCGCTCGACTCGGCTCTTCAGCCCCGTGCCGCGAGCCTCGATCCGGGTGAACTGTATCAACGTTTGCGACCGCTTTTGTCCCACCCTGGAATAGAGGTGCGTGGTCCAGTTCTCGATCTAGCTCGGGCCACCGAGGCCCAAAAAGCTTGGTATGAACTGGCCGAGCTTTGGGCAACCGAGGGCCCGCAGCTCAGAAGCTTCCTAGAGGCAGAAAAAGCCCAATTCAAGGGTAACAGAACTCCTGTCAACAACCTTGTAGTGCACTGGCAAAAGGCAGAAGATGAGTTGGACGACGGCGCGCACCGATGCGAAAGCTTGCGGATGTTTGGCCGTTCGCACCTTACGGAGGGCCTCAAAAAAGCCTCGCCCGAGCAAGGCGCGAGCTTCACCGCTCTCGAACTTCCTGGCGCTATCGACCGCTTCCACGAGCAGTTTAGCGTCTGTCTCGCTCTGGTGGTTCCGGCCTTGCTCACAAAAGGCTGGGAGTACCTGCAGAGAGAACTTCCGGCCCGTAAGGCCGCCCTCAGGGTGAGGTCCGACAACGACTTGATTCGCCAGATGGACGAGGGGCTTGCGCGCGCATCGGCTCGTTCGGTCCTTGCCATTCGGTCTCGTTTTGACGCGTTGTTCATTGATGAGTTCCAAGACACCGACGAGGTTCAAAGCCGCATCTTCGACACCTTGTTCGCCGGATCTGAGGGTAATCCCGTTCTGGTGGTCATGGTGGGAGACCCTAAGCAGGCTATCTACGGGTTCCGCGGCGGAGACATCGAGGCATACCTGACGGCCTGTCGCACCGTCGACAGCGGGAAGCGCCATAGCTTGGCCACCAACTACCGTTCGCAACCGCGACTTCTGGAAGCTCTGAACGCCATCTATGGAAGGGTTAGCCGCCTTCATCCTCCCTTCCGCGTCGCCGAAATACACTATGAGACCGTCGGACCCGGTAGGCCTCCGGTAGACCCCGTGAAATTGGATGGCTCGCTCCAAGCTCCTGTGACTCTTTGGATCAATTCTCAGGCCACCGCTCCCGATACCCTGGAAGTTGCCAAACGGCTGACTGCCGAAATCCTCAGAATCCGCGTTGCCACCGGCTGGAACGCGTCCGATTTCGCCATCTTGGTCAGTTCGCACGTCACAGCTCGCGAACTTAGGCGCCACCTTGCCCGGCACGGAGTGCTGGCCGTGAACGGTAAGTCAGGGTCGGTGCTCGAATCCATGGAGGCACGGGAACTGGAGCTGGTGCTGGAAGTTCTGTACCAGCCGTCGAAGGTGGTCGCGGTTCGTGCCCTGTTGCTCAGTTCTCTCTACGGTTGGGACTCCTCTCAGCTTCAAGCTTGGGAAGCCGATGCGTCCCAGATGGTGGCGACCCTCGATGCCTTGCGCCACCTAGGTCGAGTTTGGTTGGCCCGCGGGGTCGCGGTCGCGGTTTCCGAACTCCTGCGCCAGAGGGGTGTGTGGGCGATACCTGAAGGTGATTTGCGCCACCAGCGCCGGATTGCGAACTTCCGCCAACTGCTCGAGCTTCTGAATGCCGAAGACCAGAGCGATGGCCGACAACCCCAGCGCACTCTCGCTCGCTTTCGGGCGTGGAAACAATGTAGCGGAGAAGAACGGTTCGAACAGGCCCCCGAGGCCGACGAAGGGGCTGTCAACATTGTTACGATGCATCACGCTAAGGGCCTGCAATGGAAGGTGGTTTTTGCCGTCGACCTTCACAAGGAGTGGAGGGGTAACGGCAAAGATGCCCCCTTGCTTCGCGAGGCCAACGGACACCGCTACGCCGATTTTTCACCCGAATGCGAAGCGGTTGCAAAGGCCACACGCGACCGGGCCACTGCCGAGGAACGCTTGCGGCTGGCGTATGTGACTCTTACTCGAGCGGAGGAACTGCTCTATGTGGTGGTTCGCGCCCCAGGAACAGACGAAAAACCCGACCAGTGGCTTTTTGCCGGTCAGCAGCCACTGTCCGACCCGGAAGGCAAGCCCCTGGTTTCGCTGGAACCGTTGGCAGCCTGTCCGCCGCTTCCCACCAACCTCGTGCACCCTGAGCCTGCGACCCGACGTCCCCGCGAAGCCGCTGAGATGGGCAATTTGCGGCCCCGTTGGTCGGTGGGAAGCTACACTGCGCTCACTCGTGATCTGCCCCACCCCACCCTTGCCGAAAGCAATACGGGACCTTCAGGACCCGGCTTACCCGTGGGTCCCACCACAGGTATTTTTGGGTTTCCTCGGGGAGCGGACGCCGGGACCGCTCTTCATACGGTGTTTGAGCGCGTCGATTTTCAGAAAGTCGAACCCGACAAAGTGAAGCGCTGGTTCATCAGTGGTGGCATTTCCGACCCAGAGCACCTGGAAACCGGCGTCGCGCTGGTGAAAACCATTCTTGAAGCACCCTTACGTAGAGAAGGTGAAGGCCAGAATCGTGAGACCCTGGTTCTTCGTGAGCTGCGCCGGGAAGACCATGCAGCCGAGGTTGAGTTCTTTCTTTCGGCGGCCTTCCCGGGGACCAAGCCTGCGCTGACACCAGAGAGTCTGGCTCCCTTGGCGCCTCGGGTGGGTACCATCGCCGACGGCCAGGCCCTTGCCGGCTACCTTAACGGCATCATGGATCTCGTCTTTTTGTGGCGCAAACGTTGGTACATCCTCGACTGGAAGTCCAACCACCTCGGTAACTCAGCCGACGACTACGGTCCTGAGGCGCTGCAGAAAGCGATGGAAAACAATCACTACCTTCTGCAGGCCCATCTTTACACGGTCGCGTGGTGCCGTCATCTCGCCTCTACCGGCAAGTTTGACTATGAACGTGACTTCGGAGGCGTCTTTTATGTGTTCCTTCGCGGTGTCGATCCGCAACATAAAACAACTACGGGTTTGTATTTCTTGAGACCCGAAGCCACCGACATCGAAACCCTGGCGGACCTCTTATGAAAGAGGCCGATCTGCAATCTTTTGATACCGAGTTTGCCCACTACCTTGAGCGCCAGTGGGGAGCTTCCGCTGGCGTTGCTAGGCTCGGCTCACGCCTCACAGCAGCTCTGCGGGAGGGTCACTCCTGCCTGCCTGTTGCTATCGGGGAGTCACCTGCCATTGGGCTTTCCAGCCAGCGGCGACCTCTGGTCATCGACGGCGAAAACTTGTTCCTCCAGCGGGTTTGGACCTTGGAAGACAGAGTCGCCCAGGCGGTCTTTCGGCTCACCCAACTTACGCCTATCCAGCTTTTACCCGGCACTGTTTCGTTGGCCGGCCAACTTTTTGATGCCGAAGGCCCACAGAAGTTGGGAGCCTTTCTTCCTTTCCAGTCTGGGCTTTCTGTGATCACGGGGGGTCCCGGCACCGGCAAGACCTGGGTTCTCAGCCGTCTTCTTGCCCTACAAATGGTTCAAAGCGAAGGTGCGATCCGGGTCGCACTTTGTGCCCCTACGGGTAAGGCGGCCCAGCGTATGGCCCAGGCGCTCCAATCGGGCTCGCCAGGGGCACCCTTACCGCAGACCCTGCACCGACTTCTTGGCTTGGGCGGCCCCCTTTCCCGACCACGGTTTCACGCCGAGCGGCCTCTTCCCTTCGACCTTGTGGTGGTCGATGAGGCCTCGATGGTCGATCTGCGGCTCATGGATTACCTCTTATGCGCTCTAGCGCCCACGGCGCGTTTGGTTCTGCTTGGCGATGCGGGCCAATTGCCGTCGGTGGATGCCGGGCGGGTACTGGGCGACCTCGTCGAGCATCTTTGCGCGCATAGGCCTTCGCTCTTGGTAACGCTCACTGAGTCAAGGCGGTTTGTCGCAGGACAGGCAATTGGAATCGTCGCTAGGGCCCTCAGTCAAGGAAACCTGGAGGGGGCTTGGCCTGTGCTGCGCGAGTCTACTCCGGGAAAAACCTCCTGCCGTTTGCTACCGCGTCCTGCACCCGCGACGCTAGTTTCGAGGTTGTTGCGCGAGTTTCAGGGCTTTCTTGGATGTTCGGATCCCGAAGCAGCCTTGGAAGCCCTAGGTCAATTTCTGATTCTGGCCGCGGTTAACGATGGGCCGTGGGGACAAAGCGGCTTAAATAAGGCACTTCGTGGCCTGCTGCCCTTCGGGGCTCCAAGACCTGTAATGATCACCGAGAATGATGCTCCGACGGGTCTGGCCAACGGCGACTTAGGAGTCATTTGGACAAAAGACGGCGGCGAGGTGGCGTGGTTCGTCCTGGAAGGGGAGCCACGGGGGTTTCCTGTCGCGCTCCTTCCCCCCCATCAGGACGCGTTTGCCATCACCATTCACAAGTCTCAAGGCTCCGAGTTCGATCGGCTGGCCATCGTGATTCCCGAGGTTTCCGACGGTTCGCAGTTCGAATTGAGCCGGGAACTCATTTACACGGCCGTCACACGGGCCCGCCACCACGTTACCCTTTACGCCACCCCCGAAGAGTTTGTTGCGGCAGCATCCACCCCGACGGTGCGCTATTCGGGGCTGACCCGCCGCCTCAAATGGTGGCAAAACCAACCGGTGTGAATCATACTGGTACGCATGATTCACCTCGAAAACGACTTTCTTAAGGCCTCCTTCCTCACAAAGGGAGCTGAATGGCGGAGTTTCGTCGCCAAACCCCACGATGCAGAGTTTCTGTGGAACGCAGACCCGAAATATTGGGCTAAATCTTCACCTCTGCTGTTTCCAATCGTGGGTAGCCTCAAGGGCGGCCAGTTCCAGCATTTGGGTCAGACGTATTTTCTTGGCCGCCACGGTTTGGCCCGCGAGCGCGAGTTTGCTATCGTTGAGCAAGAAACTTGGCGGGTTATGCTCCGGCAGACCTCAGACGCCGAAACCCTTAAGGTTTACCCCTTCGACTGGGACTTGGAGGTGGAATACCGCCTATGGAAGCGCGTGATGCACACCACTTGGCGCGTGCGAAACACCGGCGCCGCAGCCCTGCCGTTTAGCATTGGTGGCCATCCCGCCTTTGCCTTGCCGCTGGGCGGCGGGGCTGGTGACTTCGAGGATTCTTTCCTAGACTTCGAGCTGGAGGAGCCCCTCGAGCGCTGGATGTTGGACGCCAACGGGCTTCTGTCTGGTGAAACAAGGCCTCTACCCACTTTGGGCCACAGTCTATTGCTCACCAGATCGCTTCTGGCTGAGGATGCCGTGGTGATCAAACGGCCTCAGTCGAAGCGGGTCACCCTGAGAGCACAAAACTCACCTTACAGCCTCAGCCTCGAGTTTCCTGGGTTCACCCACTTGGGCATTTGGAGTGCTCCCGGGGCGCCGTTTGTGTGCATCGAACCTTGGTGTGGAGTCACCGACGGCGTTGATGCCACTGGCAACCTTGCCGACAAGGAAGGCATCGTGGTCCTCGAAGCGGGTGGAACCTTTGAGCGCTCGTTTGCTGTCACTCTCCACCTTTAGAGCCCTACCGAACTAAAAACTGAAAGCCTCGAAAACGATGTGTTTTGAGGGGATTCCCAGACTTTTGAGCGCTGGAACCACCCTTTCGCGCACACGTTCCGACGAGCACAGGAATACCTGGAACTTACGTGGGTCCACGAGCTCCTGCGCGAACAGGTTGGCGTCGTAGAGCTGGAAGTCTTCTTTGTAAATGTAGGTTTTGACCTTCAAGTTTGGCATCACGCGCGCAATTTCCGCCACGCGTTCTGGCTCGAGAAGCTCTTCGCGCACCGTTACGGCTTGGAGGTAAACGACTTCACGTGTGGGGTCTTTTTCGGCAAGTTCCTTCAAGATACCGATCAGAGGTGCGACACCGATTCCTGAACCTATGAGGGCCAGGGGCAGGTCTAACCTACCGCGGCGGATGGGGTTGAAGCTTCCAAAACCCGCGTTCACCCGCACTTTGTCTCCGGGTTTGAGCCCGGCGAGTTTGCGTGTGAAGTCACCGAGTTCCCGTATGGCGAAACCGATCGTTCCTTCGTCTGCGGTGGAAGTGAAGCTGAAGGGATGCTCTTCACCGCGCAGACCCGGGGTAAGAAATCTCAGGAAGGCGAACTGGCCGGCGTGATACTTTAACCGTGGATGGTTGGTCAGCGTCAGGCGGGCAATCCCCCCTAAATGGGTCACCGCTTTGACCTCCACAACAGGGAGAAACGCTTCGCGAGTTCGCGCCACGAGGTAGGCGAGTACCGTCACGGCAAACAGAATCTGATACCCCCAAGCCGAAGCAGGTGGAGCGTTGTGCGAGTTGTTCGGGTCGAGGATCGACATGCCACGGTCGGCCACATGCCACCAGGTAAAGGCCGCCAACACAAGAAACAAAACTTTGTGTCCGCTCTTGAGAAAATCGTAGGCCTTCGTGAGCACCAGCTTGCGCACGAGAGGCAGGGGAATCCAGAGCATGGAAGCCACCAGAAGGATCACGAACACGGGAAGCGGGATCCAACTAAACAGATCGATGGTCTGAGGATTCAAAAAAATGGTGTACACCGCATGCCAAAGGAGCAAAAGGGTCACACCCATGGTGCTCCAAATATGGTAGCGGATTCTCAGGTCATAAGGCAGACCGTTCTGGAGAAAAGGCAGCTTCAGTGACAACAGCACATTGGCCAGAAGCCAGTGGTAGCTAAAAATCGACGACACAAAGTTGAGCGCCTGAAAAGGGTCAAGCGAGGCCCCAAAAGGCCCTCCGTTAGCAAGAAAACTATCAATGTAGACGGCACTTTGCACCAGGGGTAACAGCAGGTACAAAAACACCAGCACAAATATGCCGTGGGTTTTCATTTCAAAAGGTCTACTTCTTTTCCAGGTAGTCAGCGAGAACCTGAACCCACTGGGAATGCATCTGCCTGGTTCCAAAACCCCAAGTTGTCGCCGACGAAACTCCGTCGACACCAACTGCGCTCGATGATGAGTTGAAGCTCGCCACAAAGTTTGTCGTACTGCGGCTCAGAAGATTCACCAAATACAATTCTTTTGGGGCCGCATACGCCTTCATAAACTTTGAAAGAACCGGGTCGACACCGGTGGCTGTGTTGGTGCTGATGACGATCACAGCCTTGAATTGACCGGGCTTGACATTGCCGGAATCCAAGGTTGCATAGACGTTGTAGGGAACACCCGAGCTTTGAAACTCCTGCCGGATAAAGTTGTACGTGTGACGGTTGACCTCGGTGTTTCCGTTGAACACCAGCATGATGTTGTTGTTTGTGGCTGCAAAGGTGACCAGTGGAGCAGCGAGCATCAGGCCGGCAAGGAACAGACTCTTAAGCAAGGGTTTCATCAGTATCTCCTGAAAAAGAACTAGCAAACAACGTGCCAAAAAAAAGGACCCTCCGGAAGCCGGAAGGTCCTCAAGTCCCGGGAATAGCTTTCCCGATTGGGAAAGAAGTTCCCAACCGAGCGTCGTTTAATCCCGTGTTCAGGCTGAAAATCCGAAAATGGCCAAGCGCGGTAAGGGCCTAAGCCGCGACCTTTTTCTTCTTCTTTCCAAGAAACACCTTTTCGCCTGGCATGACTCCGCCCACCAGGTGAGCTCCCCATTTGCCCAAGACGGACGCGGCAACCAAAGAGACGATGGAAGTGATCACGTAACCGAGCCAAAGGCCAAAGTTAGCCTCCCCTTCAAAGTTTCCGATGGCCGGCAGAACTGCCACCACAATCGAGGCCACCACAAAAATGGTACCGAGGACAGACTTTTGCAACAGGCGGGGAGTGCTGAGCTTACGATAGCGAACTTTCCCGTCGATGATGCCCGTCAGGAAGGCACCCAAAACCATCAGGGGGAAGAGCCAGCTCAAAAACTGAATCACCGGCCAGAAGAACGAGGTGTGCATTGAGGCAGGAATCAGGGGATAAGCCAGGGCCAAGAGCACCAGCATGGGCGAAATAGCATTGGGCAAATGCACAACAATCGGATGCACGTGGAGGTCCAACCACAAGCGACGAGCCGCCCCAACCTTGTCTTCCCAAGGCTCAAACATTTCTTTTTTCACGCCGCAGGCTGGGCAAACCTCGCCCAACGCGTCTTTTTCCAATATGTAGCCGCAGGCTTTGCAGCGCACGTGTTCTTTCATCGGATACTCCTTTCGGAAAACTCGGGGATAGCCAAGCAACCCCCCCTACATTAATAATGTGGGTTAGTCTTGTGGTCAACCTTCCCTTTGAAAATGCGGAAAACAAGGATGCTGTACACCGCCGTGATAGACAGGGCTATCACGGCCACGATTCCGATGAACTGGAGGCTCCCGAGAGGATTAGACACCCCTTCCTTGAAGATCGTGAGGTCAAACTGGTTGCCCAGGCTCGAATGCACCATGGTCGGAAACTGGATGGCTCCGATGAGCACAAACGCCCCGGCTATCAGGGACGATGAGCCAACAAAGGCGAGTGTCTCACTCTGTTTTTTGTAGTTGAGAAAAACCGTGGCCAAACCTCCGAGTACCAGAATCAAGGCCAACACCAAACCGAGGATGGCCAAGGGGTGGGTTCCGTCGGTGAAACTGGTTAATGCTCCAGGCAATAGGACCGCCTGCACGACCACCAAGACCAGCAACACGGCGGCGGCGCCCAGTTGGAGCGGCAGGTTGGCTCGGGCGTTGTCAGCCAGAGTTCCGGTGGTCTTTTTGACTACGTAGGTGCTGCCGTGCACCCAGCAGACGGAAACAACAGCCAGACCCAGCGTCACCGAAAAGGGACTCAAGACTTCCCAAAACCCGTTGGCCGAGTCCCATTCCATTTTGCCATTGTAGGGCAAACCGGCAATGGTGCCGCCGAGGGCCACCCCAGCGACAAAAGGAATCGTGAAACTTGCCCCGGCAAACAGCCATTCCCATAGGGCTTTGCTGCCCATCTCGTTGTTCCAGGCTTCCAAGACAACGGGGCGAAGCATAATAAACACCAGGACAAGGACGAGCCACGGATACAGGCCCGACAACAAACCGGCGAACACCACGGGGAAGGTCGCAAAAATGGCACCGCCGGCAATCAGGCCGTAGAGCTCGTTACCGTCCCAAACGGGCCACATGGTGTTGAGAATAGCTCGCTTCTGGTTTTCCTGCTTGAGGAAAGGCAGGTTCATCCCAATGCCCAGATCAAAACCGTCCAGCCAAATGAACAGGAACAGGGCCGCACCGATCAACAGGAACCATAAGGCTTGCCAAAAGGCAAGGTTGTTGAGAAAGTCCATTACGCTAAACCCCCTTCGCTGTGGCTGGTGATTCCAGCGCGGATCAATTTGGGAAGGAACCGAAAAAACACGATGTAGATAATTACATAAACGAGGTTGAAGCAGATGAGCGAAAACCAGAGGTTAGCTTCGGGCTGGTTCTGCGTAAGAGCCAGCTGAACGGTCATGCCTGGGTAGTTGTCAAAGGGGTAAATGAGAAACGGTTGGCGGCCCACTTCCGCCGTGAACCAGCCCGATAGGATGGCCACGTAAGGAAGAACGGCCGTCCAGATCATCACGGTGAGGGATTTCTTTTTGCGGATGAGAGTGTCTCTCCAGAAGAAAATCATGCCCAGCAGAATCACTCCCAGGGCCGTTGTCCCGGTGAGCACCATGAGCCGGAACGATTGAAAAATGGCGTTTATGGGCGGAATCGGCGTGCCACCGGCAGCAAGTTCATCCATGCCAGCCACTTTGAACGGTTTTGCGCCGTAGTTGTAGAACCAGCTCAACAACCCAGGCACCGCGAAGCCGTCCACCTTCTTTTTCTGTTCGTCGACCCAACCGAAGAAGTACAGCGGAGCACTTTCCGAGGACTGGTAAATGCCTTCCATCGCCGCGCTCTTGGCCGGTTGGTATTGCTCTACAAACAGGGCCGACTCGTGACCAAGGATTGGCATGGCAATGGCCGTGATCAAAGCGATGGTACCGGCCCAGGTCATTAGCCTCTTGGCCAAAGGAAGTTCCTTTTCGTGCTTGAAATACCAGGCTGCAGAAGCAACGAGAAGGAAAGAGGCTATCATCCAGGCACCAGTGATGGTGTGAAGGAAGCGGATACCGGTGGACGGGTTAAAGTTCACGGCCCAGAAGCTGTCCACGATTAGCTTCCCACTCGCGGCGTCTAGGTGCACGCCTGCGGGGGTCTGCATCCAGGAGTTGGCCATGATAATAATCAGTGCCGAAACATGCGAGCCGAGGAACACAAACACGGCACTGAGCCAGTACCACAGGGGCTTCATTTTGTCGCGGCCAAAAAACAGAACACCGATGAATACCGACTCAAGGGTAAACGCCACTGTGGCCTCAACGGCTAGCTGCACGCCGAAATAGGCCCCTGCGTGCTTCGAGAACTCGGCCCAATTCATACCGAAGGCAAAAGGGAAGAGGCAAGCCGGTTGCCACGCCTAGAGCAAACACGAGGGTAAGGAGGCGGATGGCAAAGTTGGATAGCTTTTTGTAATCCTCTTTTTTCGTGAAGAAATAGGCACTCTCCACCAAAAGGATAAAAAACGCCAAACCCAAGGTAGTCGGCGGAAAAATAAAGTGAAGGCCTGCTTCCAGTCCGAACTGTATCCGCGAAAGCAGGAGCACAAAACTGTCCATAGCATTACCTCTCTTTTTTTAGTTTCTGCCTACGGCAAACTTTCGATGACGAAGAACACGACCATCAGGCTTGAGGCCATCAGGTTCATACCCATGGTACGGCCAAAACTGGCTTTCGACGGGTCGACAAAACTGCTGCGGGCCCACCACAGGAAATAGACTACGGTGGGTAGCTGAACCGCAAAAAAAAGGCCAACCAGCGGCCAACCTGCATGGAGGTAAAACAGCACCGCGAACACGACCACGGCCAAGTTCAGGAAAAGCCCCGACAACACGAACGTGCCGCGGATACCGACGCGGCGACTTACCGTAAGGTCTCCGTGCGCTTGGTCTTCCTCGTGTTGGTAGATCTGAGTCAGCGGATACACGCCCATCAGGAACAGCGCTGAAGTGAGAGTTCCTAGCCACAACCACGGGTCATTCCACGGGCGTAACGTTCCAACTGACTGAACCACGGCCAGGAAGGTCAGCGAACCCTGAACCAAACCGACGCCTACCCACCCCAGCCAAGGGCGTCTCTTCAAGCGTGTGACCTTCCAGCTGTAGAGTTTGGAGGCCAGCGTGTACACCAGAATCGCCAGGAAAAAACCCAAGCCTAAAAACCACGAGCTGACAAGCGCCGCAGTGTCGAGAAACCAGGCAGCCCACAAAAGGCTGGGAGTCACCGGGGGCGGCAGCTTGATTCCACCAATGCTTTTCTCGTCTCTGTCGTACCAGGTATTGAAGGCATGACTGGCCGGGTATAGAAAGAAATGGATGATGACAAAAGAAGACCATAGACGCAGCGGGTTCGCGTTCAACGAGCTCCAGGATGCAAACAGCCAGATCGGCAGAAGAAAGTAGGAGAAGGGAAACCTGAGGTGGATAAGGGTACTAAGCCAACCCGCTCGTGCCATAAACCCAGCTTAACTTATTTACACCAAGTTGAAAAGATTAATCGTGTTAAAGATGACACAAAAGCTTTCTATATAGTATCTTACAAGAATTGTCAGATATAGGAGACTGCCTATGCCCACGCTTCCTGCACTGCCCGTAACCCTGCTTTCCGGTTTTCTGGGAGCCGGAAAAACGACCCTCCTCAACCACCTGCTCAGCCATCCGCAAGGGAAGAAACTGGGAGTCATCGTTAACGACCTGAGCCCTGTGAACATTGATGCCGGTCTGGTCGTTCGAAACGATCACGGACTGGTGGAGCTCTCCAACGGTTGCATTTGTTGCACCTTGCGGGACGAGCTGGTAGTACAGATCGCCCAACTCGCCCGGGAAGGTCAGATTGATGCTCTGATCATCGAATCGACGGGAGTCTCTGAGCCTCTTCCGGTAGCCCAGGGGTTCCTCCTAGAAGCCGGTGGTGTCCCTCTTCAGGAGTTGGCCCGCATCGATACCCTGGTCACGGTTGTCGATGCCAGCAGTTTTGCCTCTGATTTCCAGACTCTTCAAAAGGTGGAAGATCGGGACCCTGACGCCCCGGCTGAAGACCGTCGCAACATCGTCGACCTTCTAGTCGATCAGGTGGAGTTCGCCGATGTGTTGGTGCTCAACAAGACCGACCTCATTTCGCGGCGCAGGCTGGCGCAGGTGAGGGCAAAACTAGCAGCACTGAATCCAGGGGCCTTGGTGCTTGAAACTGTGCAAGGAATGGTAGAACCGAACTTGCTTATCAATGCCAAGAGGTTCAACTTTGAGGCCTCGACCGGCTTACCCGCCTGGCAAAAGGAACTGACTGCTCGACACCTTCCCGAGACCCTCGAATACGGTATTGCCAACTTCTCGGTGGTCAGTGATAGGCCCTTTCATCCTCAAAGGCTGTTCCGTTTCTTTGCCAAACGCCGACCACGGCTTTTGCGTGCCAAGGGCTGGTTCACGTTGGCAACTCAGCCAGAATACCGCTGGTTGTTTCAGCTTGCGGGTCGAAAAAAAACCATAGTAGGTGCGGGCAAGTCCGTGGAAAAAAAAGTAGAATTGGTGTGCATAGGTCAGTTTAACCGGCGTCAGGCGGATGCCCTACGAAGGCAGCTCGAGAGTTGCCTCTTGAAGCCAGGAGAGGTTGCTGATCCGGCAAGTGATCCATTTGCCCGTTACCAGGAGGTGAGTTTATGAACTGGCTCATTACCGGAGCTTCCTCAGGAGTTGGTCGAGTCATGGCAATAGCCTTGGCGGGAGCGGGGCATCGAGTTCTGCTCACCGCGCGCAATGAGTCTTTGTTGTCCGATACCCAGCGGAACTGCCTCGGGTCCGAAGTGGCTGTCGCGGATTTGTCCCATCTGGAGGCGGTAAAAGAACTAGCAAGGCATGCTGATACTTGGGCCGGGCCCGATGGCCTAGCCGGAATTGTCCACGCTGCGGGATTGATGCTTTGGGACAGCCCAGCGACGCGGGGTGGTTGGAGTTTGGTTCCTGCAGTAAATGCTGTGGCCCCTTGGCAACTCACACTGGCATTGGAAGGCGTTTTGCATCGGGCTATGGCCCCAAGAGTCCTGTTCATCGCAGGGGCACCGTTCACTATGAACGGAATAGAGCCTCAACTCGACCAATGGAAAGGCGAGCAGAAGGGGCGGGGGCTCACGCTTTCTCTACAGTCGGCGGCTGCTAAAGTTTGGATGGCACGGGAGCTTCACAGACGCTGGGCCGGCCGGGGATCCGCTTTCGCGTTTCATCCCGGTTACTTGCAGTCCCACTTGGCCGATGGTTTGCCTTTTCCCATCAACCTGTTGGGTCAACTTGCCCAACCCTTTTTGGGAACCCGTTGCCAAAACGGCGAGTTCTTGGCCCTCAATTCGGCAGCAATGGCCCTCTCAGGCAACCTAGTGGCGAACAGGAAGGCGTCGCCCCAATGCCCTGGGCCTGAGAACTCCGCGGCAGAACAGGAGTTCTTAGCGAAACTCAATTGAAGACGGTGGCCAGTTCAACGCGTGAGGGGACCAGAGGCAGCAGCTGCCTTCAGTTCTCGAGGTATTTCAAGTAGATTCCCAACACCAACACCGCGTATACCACAATTTGACCCGTGAAGATCAGTTTGTCCCACATGTCTGCCCTCTGTTCATCCCAGCCCTTGGTGATTTTCTTGTAGAAGTAGATCTTGCCCATCATGGTGAGAAAAGTGGCTAGGTAAGAAAACAGGTACACGTAGTCGATCAACACCAGTTGTTGGTTTGGAATACGCCCTAAATACTGCTGCTGCAGAAACATCAAGCTCAGAAGGGTTCCCGAAATGAAGAACAGCTTTGACTCAATAAACGCGTAGGGCAGCCAATACACGATGTAATTCGCAAGAAGGATCAAAGTCAGCGGAAACACAAACTTTACAAAAAAGAACAGGAAAGGATGGCTGATCGTAATGATGAACTTCAGCTGCGATACCTTGTTTTGATTGACTTCGTCCGTATACCCAAAGTTGGACTCGTAGGCATTTTCCGAAACCTTAAACGCAACTTGATTCAATTCCCATCCGGTAAGCACCAATTGATCGGTCTTGGTATTGTTCACATCGGGTACGTAGACCAAATCTTCCGAGGAGCTCACCGAGTCTTCCAAAATAAGGGTCAGCTGCTGCTGGTCAACCGGGTAGTTTGTCATGTCAAAAGCCTGGAAGAAAGTACCCTCTACCTTCATCAAGTGGTAAAACCGCCCGTCCTTCAGCACTTCGTGCTCGAGATCGGTCTTCATGTAGTCTTGCTGTCGGTTGACAAGATTCATGATCTCGAAGGTTTCATTTGGTTTGATATCACCGCTCCAAATCATCCAAATATAGGCACTCATCTGAAAGGTATTGGATGAGGTATCGATTTGAGACACGGTGAGCGGGTAGATGCCTACAATCACCTTTTCTTGGTTCTTCTTGACGGCTTGGCTGTAGTTTGTTGCATCAATGAGCTGAACGCCTTGGTTGACCTGTTGATGGGGCCGAAGCCAATAGAGCCCAAAGAAAGTTGCCACCAGCACCAGAGCAAAAACAAGCAGCTTTAACGAAAAGTTCTTGGTCAGAGATTCTATCATGATAACCTCAACGGGAGAGATTTTGGCCAGTTGTGGAATCGTTCGAGGTAATCCCAGAAGTCAGGAAAGCTCTTGGCCACACAGCTAGGATTCTCCACACTAACCCCCGGGACTGCCAATCCGGCAACTCCAAAACTCATGGCTATCCTGTGGTCATTGTACGGGTGGATAGTCGCTGGTTGAAGATGCCCTTTCGTGCCTACGACGGTGTAGGTTTCGTTGTCGTGCCAGGAGGTGCAACCCATTTTTGCCAGTTCCGTCTCCATGGCCAAAACACGGTTGGACTCCTTGTGCACCAAATGCCCAATACGCGTGAAACGGCTTTCGCCTTTGGCAAAAGCCGCAGCAATTGCCAAAGGTGGCACCAGATCGGGAACATCGCTCATGTCTTGCTCAAGCCCGATCAGCTCACCTCCCGTGACGGTGACGGCTTCGCCTTTCCACTCGACCCTGCAGCCCATCCGCTCCAAAAAATTCAGGAAGAGCTTGTCCCCTTGGACGCTTTCGGGGTTTAAACCCTCAACGGTCACTTTTCGTTTCTGAACGGCAGCCGCGAGGAACAAAAACGAGGCACTCGAAAAGTCACCTTCAACCAAGAGGTCCTGGGAGTGATACGGCTGGGGTGCCGCCACGGTGATGGTTTTGTAGCCCTCGTTATGACAGTGAACTCCGAAGCCGCGCATCATTGAGGTGGAAATGTCAAAATAGGGGCGCTCGGTCATCTCGTCGAGGCAGACCAACGTCACGGGAGCGCGGGACAAAGCGCTGCTGATCACCAGACTACTGAAATACTGGCTTGTGACGGCCCCGTGAATGGCGGCCTTTCCTCCGGTCAGCCCGCCGGGGAGAATACGCACGGGTGGAAAACCCTCCCTACCGAGGTATTCAATTTGCGCCCCCAACTGACGTACACCTTCCACCACTTCACGTATGGGCCGCTCATTGAGCCTCGATGAGCCGCCTACGACCACTGGTTTTGAGGCAAAGCAGGCCGCCGAGGTCAAAAAGTTCATGGTTACGCCAGAATCTCCCACAAAAAGCTCGTCCGCGACCGGGACAAACCGACCTCCGACCCCTTCGACGAAAACTTCATCATTTACCCTTTGTAGCCTAACTCCAAGACCCTCAAGACAACTGATCATGTTGAGCTGATCTTCGGCCAACAGCGGACGCCTCAGACGCGTATTGCCTTCGGCCAGAGCTCCGAGCAAGAGCGCACGCAACGTATAGGCTTTGGCCGCAGGAGCGACAACCGTGAGGTGACTCATGCAATAACCGTACTGGAAACGATTCCGCTAGTCAAATCAGTGTGACTACAGCTAGATTCAAAAGATGGACTTTGCCTCGCCCGAGTTCACGGAAAAGTACACCAATCAAACTCCTCTCGGTGCTTTCTGGACTCTCGAGGCCACAACTTTCCGTTTGTGGGCCCCTCAAGCCCAGCAGGTCAGCCTCCGTTTGTACGAAACCTGCGAAGCAGAGCAAGCAACGGAAACACCGATGGTGCTCGGAGAAATGGGCGTCTGGGAAGCTTGGTTGCCGGGCAATCATGCCGGACGCTTTTACACCTTTGCCACCAACTACCATGTTTTGGGTTGGAGGGAGGGGGTGGACCCTTACGCACGGTCGGTCGGACCACAGGGTTTGCGCGGGTATCTGTTCGATCCCCGCTCGACCGATCCTGAAGGATGGGCGGAAGACCGCCCTCCAGTTTTGGAGCACCAACTCGACAGTGTTCTCTATGAGTTAAGCGTACGTGACGCCTCTAGCCTGAGTTCCTCGGGGATAGTCCAACGTGGCCAGTTTCTCGGTCTCACTGAAGAGGGAACAGTAAGTCCCCAAGGCCTCGCCACCGGTCTAGACCACCTTGTAGAGCTTGGAGTAACTCATGTTCACCTTTTGCCTGTGTTTGATTTCGACGGTGTAGACGATTATGCCGTAAGTTCCACCGCTTACAACTGGGGCTATAACCCCCGCAACTTCAACGCTCTTAAGCTTTCCTTTTCCAGCAACCCTCGCGACCCGGCCGTTGCCATCTTTGAGTTCAAACAGTTGGTCGCCGCCTTTCATCGCAAGGGACTGAGGGTCGTCATGGATGTGGTCTACAACCACACGTTTGCCAGTAATGATTCCCACCTTAACCGCAGCTATCCTTTTTACTACTACCGCATGTATGGAACAGAGTTCTCCAATGGTTCTGGCTGTGGCAATGAACTCGCCACCGAACGTCCGATGGTGAGACGTTACATCCTCGACTCGCTCCGGTACTGGAAATCTGAGTTTCATCTTGACGGGTTCAGGTTCGATCTCATGGGACTCTACGATATCGACACCATGAACGAGGTGTCCCGAGAACTGCGAAAAGACGACCCCCAATTTCTTCTCTATGGTGAAGGTTGGACCGGTGGTTTATCGACACTACCTGATGAGAGCAAGGCCATCAAAGCCAACGCAAAAAAAATGCGTGAAATCGCCTTCTTCAGCGATGAGAACCGCGACGCCCTCAAAGGTCCTGTTTTTGAGGTTGCCCGCCCGGGGTTCGTCAATGGTGGCACGAACTTGGAGTCTGCCGTCAAGTTCGCAGCCGTTGGTTGCATGGCTCATTCGGCCCTCGGCCAAGGCGGATGGGCCGAGGGGCCCCATCAAACCATCAATTACGTTGCGGCCCATGACAACCATACTCTCTGGGACAAGCTTGCTCACACGAACCCCGACGCAACCGAAACTGAGCGCATTGCTATGGCCAAGCTCGCGCACGGTGCCGTGCTGCTTTCGCAGGGCATACCGTTCCTGCATGCAGGGGAGGAGTTCCTGCGGTCGAAGCAAGGCGTTGAAAACTCCTACAATTCTCCCGACTCGATCAATGGGATGGAGTGGTCGGCCAAGGCACGTTACCGCGAGGTCTTTCAGTATCTGCGCGGTCTGATTTCCCTCAGAAAAGCCCATCCGGCCCTGCGTCTGCGGTCGGCCGAACTGGTCAACCAGCACGTGAGGTTTCCTGAATTGCTAGAGCCGGGCATGGTCTCCTGGCTAATCAGCGGCCATGCGGGAGGCGATGAGGCTCGACTTCTCCAGGTCATCCTCAACTCGACATCACGTCTACGGGAAGTTCATTTGGCTGAAGGTTACTGGGAAATCCTTGCCAACGCGCAAGCCGCCGGCGTCCGGTCCCTCGGTAAGGCCCGCAACCGAATCGCAGAAGTGGAACCCGTAAGCCTCATGGTCTTGGTGTCAACTTGACAACCGGCTGTTTTCGGCTATCCTAAAGCCGAGTTTTGTGTATGGAGGCGTCCTATGGCGATCTTGGTTGGTTTAGTGTTTCTTTTGCTGTCCGTGTGGGCCATGTTGCCCTCTGCTTACTTCGGACTGAATTGGGGCGAACATGTCCTTACCTTTCTGATGGGGGGTGGGCCCATACTCGGAATCTTCATCGGTTTGATCGCTGTGTTCATCGGCATAGCCGACATGAAGGACAAAGCCGAGGCCAAGAAAGAAGAAGAAGCTGAAAAGGCCAAGGCTACTGCGCCCTCCAATAGCGGCCCGGCCTCTTGACCGAGTTTGTCTATCTGTGACATCTTGTCCTACCCGTAATTGAGAAGGAATCCATGAAGACGATTTTTGTGAAGCCTGCCGATGTTGTACGCAAGTGGTACATCATTGACGCCGAAGGCCAAGTGCTAGGACGTGTAGCCACCAAAGTGGCCACCATACTCCGTGGCAAGAATAAACCCCAATACACTCCTCACCAAGAGGTCGGCGATTACGTCATCGTGATCAACAGCAGCAAGATGAAGGTGTCCGGCGGAAAAGAGTTCAAGAAAATCTATTACCACCACACGACCCACATCGGCGGGATCAAGGGTGAGTCGTATCAGTCGCTGCTTAAAAGGCGTCCAGAGCGTCCTTTGGAACTTGCCATTAAAGGCATGCTTCCCCATACGCCCCTCGGATATCAGCTTTTTGGTAACGTCAAAGTGTACGGTGGCGAACGCCATCCGCACGCAGCTCAGCAACCCCAGGCCTTGAGCCTTTAAGGTCAGGAGAACACAATGGCAGAGAAGAAGACCATCAACGGAACCGGACGCCGCAAGACGGCTGTCGCGCGAGTGTATCTGAGCAAGGGGAAAGGGAAGATCACCATCAACCACCGTACCCTAGAGGAATATTTTCCTTATGCTATCCAGCAGGTCACTGTGAAGTCTCCCATGACCGTGCTCGATGTAGAGGGTAAATACGACATCAATGTGAACTGCAAAGGCGGCGGGTTCAATGCTCAGGCTGAGGCCATTCGCCATGGTATCTCCCGAGCCTTCGACGAGCTCGACGAGACAAATCGCCCGGTTTTGAAAGCTAATGGTTTCCTTACCCGCGACTCCCGCATGGTGGAGCGCAAGAAGTACGGGCAAAAGAAGGCTCGTAAGCGCTTCCAGTTCAGCAAGCGCTGATTCTGTCGATTGCTTGTAAAAGGTGTCCCGTCAGGCTGGCCTTTTGCGGTTCGTTGACAATCGGTCCAACAGGAACTATTCTCAACTGTGGGGTAAACTTAATCCATGTCATCTTTGTCTAAGCAGAAGGTCTTTTCGGCTCTCGAAGTAGCCAAAGTTTGCGGGGTTGTTAACCAAACCGTTATCAATTGGATCCGTGCGGGTCGGCTCAAGGCTTCGACGACGCCCGGGGGGCAATTTAGGGTTTACCCGGAAGATTTGCGCGCGTTTCTCCTCGAAAATGGAATGAAGATTCCTGAAGACCTGAAGCGTCTGTTCCGACTCGAACAGGTCTCGGTTCTCGTTGTCGAGGACGATAGAGTACTCAATGACCTTGTGGTGGTCCATCTTCGGCGCTCGTGGCCTGAAGCGCATTTGTTTCAAGCTTTTGATGGCTTTGAGGCCGGATCGTTGCTCGGTGTCAACCGTCCGCAAGCCGTTCTTCTCGACTTAAATCTTCCTGGAGTGGATGGGTTCGAACTGTGTCGCCGCATCAAGGTTGGTGAAGGTTTCGAACAACCACTCGTTGTTGCCATGACCTCGAGCAGTGATCCCGATGTGGAAGGGCAAGTTTTGGGCTTGGGAGCTGACGGATTTTTTAAAAAACCGGTCAACTTCGAGGACCTCATTGCGTTTCTGGGAAAACGGCTGCCCTTAACCTGAAAGGAGCACCTATGGATGCTGGGCATGCTCACATCTTGATTGTGGAGGACGAAGACTTAATCAGGATTCCACTCAAGGAATACCTGACTCGAACTGGGTTCACGGTGTTGGTAGCCTCTGATGGCGTCGGTGCCATCAAGCAACTGCTCGACTTTCCCGTTTCCTACATCATTACCGACTACCGAATGGAGAATCTTGGTGGAGATTATTGGATGCGATTCCTTCAGCGCTACTGTGGCGACATGAAAGTTTTGGTCACCAGTGGCTTTTTGAAGGCAGACCTTCCTATTCCTTACCAGTTTCTAGCCAAGCCATACTCGTTTAAAGAGCTCGAAGAGCGGTTGCGGGCCCTTTAGAGTTTAGAACTTCCCGGTGCCAAAGTTGACTCCGAAGTTCAGAGAAAGCTTGTTTCCCCCAAACTGGAGTGGGAACTGCGTTCCACTGTTGCCCCACACCACGTTGGCGCCGAGGCTCAAGCTCAACTCGTCCCACGGACTGTAAGTGAAACCTGGTTTGGCCCAACCTGAGTTGTCGCTGAGGTTTTGTTGCACCAGAGTACTGAAGTTCACGTCGGACCCTAGAAGCTTGCTCAGGCTCACCAAGGCCGTCATGCTATGTTTAGCGGGGTTGGCCACATCTCCAAGCCCGTAAGTGCGGCCGGAAGTGTTGATCGCATCTATGTAGACGGCCTTCGTAGCGGCTAGCTGGCTCAAAGCGTAGGTGTTAAAGGCGCGCTGAGCGTAGGTGGCATCGTCGCTTCCAAAGGGGTTGTACCAGTACTCACCCCGTAAGCTGAAGTTTAGGTCGGTATTGCTGTAGCTGGCTCCTAAGGTACCGGTGTAATAGATGGCCGTGGCATCGTACTTTTTGATCGAATTGAAGATATCTTTTGTTCCAATCGTGGGAATCGTGACCGTACTAGAGCCGGAACCGTTCAGCACATCGGCGCCGTAGAGGGCTATACCTTCTGAAAACAGGCTGACCTTGTTGAGTTCAGGTATGGGAAGGAAACCCAAGCCGGTATTGATGGTGGCTACCGCTTTTGGAGCGTTGTCTTTTTGGTAGAAGCCACCAACGGTGAGTTGGGCTTCGCCAACCAGGATATCTCCTTGCAGAGCATAACCCAAATCTTGCAGGGTCGGCGACTTCCCCGTGGTAAAATACTCGTCACGCAAGAGGGCATAAGCGGTGAGGTTGGCTTTAAGAGCTGGAATCGGTACCGTGACATTGAGAGCAACCGGACCTTCGCGGCTGGCGGTGGGGTCTGTGGCATCCTTAGCGGTGAGCGATATCACATCGCCGGGGCTATAGAAATAGGCCACTCCCCACGAAGCCGACTGTTTTCCGAAGCGAACGAATACCGCATCGGCTAGGGTTACGTCAGTGTACATTTCCCAGATTTTGATGTCGGGGACTTTCAAGGTTGCCGAGGTTGTGGAAAGGCTCGTGACGTAGGTCGCACCGGTGAGCACGGCCGTGTCGTTGGTGAACGGCGCGCCGGTTTTTAGCCCCAAGTGGAACCGGAAATCCTTGGTGGGACGACCATCGAGGTTGAGCGAGCTTCGCAAACTGTAGCCCAACGCCTGAGTGAAGTTCTTGCTCGGGTCGGCGGCCTCAGGCCACTCGGTCCAACTTCCCGACCAAGTGGCCCCACTGGTGACGCTTCCGCCCCACTTTAGGCCATCGGAGTTCTTCGAAAACTGGGCGGTCGGGTCAACGGTGCTCGCTGTGCCAGTTGTTACCAAGGGGCCCGCATCGGCAAAGAAGTCATCTGCCGCAGAAGTGTCTGCAGAGTCTTGGGCAAACCCCAGCAGGGGAAGGGTGGCCAGCGCGAACAGCAACAGCGTAGGTTTCATCGCCGTCTCCTTATTCGTTCACTTTCTTGAGGTAGGCTTGGGTGAAAACCGTATCGGGCAGTTTTTGTAGGGAGAAGTTCTCAATCTTGATGGTGGTCACTTCGTCTTTCTTCAGCATGTCTTGGATCCGGGTGAGCTGGGCAATGTATTTGCCTTCAACAGACAGGTACTTGCCGTACAGGCTGGTGCGAAGCAAGCGGTCCGACAACGAATAGGCTTCCGACTGCAGAAGGAGCCCTGTGGACTTATCGATCCAAATCTTCTGCTTCGGATAGGTCACTTCGTTGTTTTTACCCTTGAGCGTGAGCACCCAGGTCTCTAGCTTTCCAAGTGTCCCCGTCCCGGTTGAGGAGATTTCGTAATCCTCGCTGAGCGTCGAGTTCTGAAAGTCAGAGTTCTTGGCATTCGAGTCTTGGAAGTTTCCGCTACCGGTCTGTTTTGCGAACTTGCCGCTCGATGGATCGTAGAAAAAGATACTGCTGTCGAGTTTTAGGTAACCTTGGCCCTTGTTGATTTCGGGCTTGAGGATGAGCAAGAGGAACTTGCTTTCGGTGTCGCGCCGGAAGTACTGGGCCTGCAACACGTTGTCTTCCACGCTGGGCTTGCGGGTTGTCACCGTGATTTGCGCCGAGATGTCGGTGGCTTTGAAATTGGTCTGCTCGTCAATTTTGGCCATGATGGCCTTGAAGTCCGGCTCGGCGGCAAAAGTCATCGAAACTAGGACAGCGAAGGCTGCACAGAAAAGCACGAATCGTTTCATGAAAGTATCCTTTGAGAAGTAAATCAATTGGTGGTCCTAAGGGCTTCGGCCGGGGTGAGTTTTCCTGCCCGACGGGCGGGAAACAGAGCGGCTAAAGCTGTGAGGCCGGCAATGACGATAAGGTTGAGGGCAAAGGAGCCTAGATTCACCTGCAACTGCAGGTGGTTGTCCTTAAGCAGGATATTGAAGTCCTTCCAGGCCGATAGGTCGATCCACGACACCACGACCAGCACAAACACTCCCGCCACAAAGCCCACGACAATACCCCCCAAGCCAAGAAAAACGGCTTCGTACAGGAATAAGTTGCGCACTTCTGGACGCTGCATGCCCAGGGCGCGCAAGGTTCCAATTTCGCGCGTGCGCTCGTACACCACCATGCGATAAGTGTTTGTAATTCCCACCATGATAACCACAAAGAGCACCAGCAAAATCAGGAAGGCGATGAGGTTGAGGGTCTGGAAGATACCCTTGATGAAGCTCAGAATGTCATTGAGGGTGTAAAGGCTATACTTCACGCCCGTCCAAGTCTGATCACGGTACTGCTTCTGGGTTTCCTGAAGTCCCCCACGGGCGAAGAACGGCAAACCCTTGTCCTGCAGATCCTTGAGCAGGAGGGCCCCCCACTGGTCGGCAGTTGCCACATCCTTCAGGTAGATTCCAAAGGTGGTAAACTCACCTGGCTTCATGTCACGCAGTGCGTTCACCCTATCAAGCGGAGCATAGGCACCCGCTAGACTGGCGGCGACACCTGGGTCCTTATAAATGGCCCTCAAGACGAAGTCGACGACATTCTGCTGGCCTGTGATGGTCTCACTCTGAACCGAAATCCGGTCACCGATCTGCACGTTGAGTTTTTTGGCCACTCCTTCTGAGATCACGATGTTGTCAGCGGCGTCAAAGTCGTCGAGCGATCCCTCGACAATGGTCAACTTGTCGTGGAGGTAGGTTCCTTGACCGAGGTTGACCCCCGAGAAGTTCTGGTAGGTCGTTGAAAAGTCGGAAACCAACGCAACAGACTGCACGTTGGTGGTCTTGGAAACGTAGCTGTAAGGAACCTGCAGTTTGTCAACGGCAGTCTGAAAGACCTCTGACTCCTTCAGAGTGAGGATGACCCGCCCTGTGGAAGTCTTTTCAGCTCCGCGTAAAATGATGTGGCCAGGAATTAAGTTGCTGATGTTGGCTTCCAGCGAAGTGATCAGGCTCCCAGACAGGCCATTAACAATCGTGATGACCAGAAGGCCAAAGGCAATGGCACCACCGAGCAACAAGGAACGGCGTTTCTGCCGCGAAAGATTCTTTAAAGCCATTGTGGCGACGGACATGAACTTCTCCTATTCCGAGGCGATCGCCTTGAGCGGCGACACCTTGAGCGCGATAGAAACGGGGTAGATCCAGCTCACGACTCCGATAAAGAGGGTGAATCCGATCGAAAGTACAACTTGAACCAGACTCAGTTCAGGTTTGAGATTCTTGGAACCAAAAAGCACCTGCAGAAACTCGTTGTCGAGGGGGAGGCCGATCAGGTTGAGGGCAACTACCGAAAGTGACCCGATCACTATGCCCACCAGCCCAAAGAAGCCGGCCAGGAGCATGGTTTCCCACACGAACAACTGACGGACAAAGGGCTTCTGGGCCCCAAGGGCCCGCATAGTGCCTATTTCGGCGGTGCGTTCCATGACCGAGATCACAAGCGTATTGATGATGATGATCACCGCTACGATGGCCAGAATGATGACCACGATGTTGAAGATAATTTGTGCCACGTCGGTGAGGGCGGCCGATGTACCGGCTGCTTCCTTCCATCCCACAGCTTTTAAGGGCCAATTCTTTTCGCTGAAGACCTTGTTGAGCTCAGAGATGGTCTGAGAAGGGGAGACCCCGTCGTTCAGCCGTATCATCAAGTTGTGCCAAGAGCCACTGTCGACAGTAGCCAGTTCGGCCCTTTTCGTTTTGTCGCCCAGGATGGCGTTGAGGTCAACTTTATCCTTTGCTGCCCCGGCCGCAGCCACCGGGCCGTCACTGAAGAAATCATCGGCGGAGTCGAGGACTTTCTTCGTGGCATCGTCGATAGGAGTTTCCTTGGCGGTTCCAACGGTCATGGCGTTCAGGGCCCGCAGCGTTTGAACGTCGATGAAACTGACGATTTCCAAGGCTTGCGTCGGAACGATATATTCGTAAACCCCTACTAAGGGCACGGTACGGATTTTGAGGCCAGACTTGCTAAACCCTTCAAGGCTGATTTCCTGCCCAACCTTCAAACTCACCTTGTTCTGCTTCTTGATGTCTTCGATGCGCTTGCGACTCATCATAATTCCAGGCTCACCGTTGGCCAGCATGCGCCCTTCGACTATCTTGATGCTATGAAAGGTCTTGAAATACGTCTCTGGATCCACCCCGAACAGAAGGTTGAAACCCATACCCGCCTCATCAAAATTGAGGATGCCAAACCCACTCACCTGCGCCGAAAAACCCATCACCCCTGGATAGGACTTTATAAACTCCACCAGTTCCGGGTAATGCTGGATGACCGGTATCGGCTCGCCTCCCGGACCCGCTGAAAAGTCTTGGCTACCAAACAGGGAGAAAGCTTTTTCACTCTGCCCCATGATCATGACGTCACCCGTGAAGTTTTCACTGTAACCGCGTTTGACGCCTTTTGCGGCTGACTCAAACAGGCTGTTCCCCACGAACGTCAGCAAGATGCCCAAGGTGATCAGGGCCCCCACTATCAAGGTCTTCACCTTATGCTGGACCAGATTGCGCAACGCAATCTTGAATATGGTGCCCACGCTCAGGATCCCGGCAGGGTTTTTGACACGGCTCTGTAGTTCTCGGTGATCAGTCCATCTTTAAGCCGGATGATGTGATCGGCGAGTTCCACTATTTTAGCGTCATGAGTGCTGAAAATAAAGGTGGTCTTGAGGTCTTTGTTGATCTTTTTCATGAGCTTCAAGATGTCGTCTCCGGTTTGGGAGTCGAGGTTGGCTGTCGGTTCGTCGGCGAGCACGATCACAGGTTTGGTGACTAAGGCCCGCGCGATGGCCACGCGCTGACGCTGCCCGCCGGAAAGTTCGTTAGGCCGGTTGCGGATACGGTCGGCAAGGCCCACTTCCTCGATGAGGAAGTCGACATACTCCTTTCGCTCCTTGGTCAACTTGTTGTTTTTGCCCAGCAAGAGGGGAAACTCTATGTTTTCACGGGTTGTCAGCACCGGGATCAGGTTAAAAGACTGGAAAATAAACCCGATGGTTTCGTGGCGAAGGAGAGTGATTTCCCGGTCTTTCAGGGTGGCTACATTCTGACCATTGATAAGAACATCGCCATTGGTGGCGGTATCAATCAGCCCTATGAGGTTGAGGATGGTGGATTTGCCCGACCCCGAAGGACCAGCAATGGAGATAAAGTCCCCCTGTTCGATCTCGAAACTCACGCCCTTCACGGCCTCGACCGTCGTCTTGCCCAGGGCGTAATGTTTTTTGGCATTCTTCAGTTCGACTATGCTCAAAAAAGCTCTCCTTGTGCAGATTCCTTCCGGCAACCTGCGAATGATGAGTCTAAAGTACCTCGGCCAGAAATGAACGTCAATTCAGAATAGATCCGTGCCCGTGTAAAGGACATAATTCAGACAATGTGTCTGAACATGACGGAAGTTTAATGTTAGCCGAACCGACCCTCGCAGGTCGTCGTTTCGAGCCAAGTGAGTCATAGAGACCCAGTAGACAAGGAGGTGCCAGAGAGAGGTGTCAAAGTGCGCCAAGTGACCTCGAATCCTGTGAAATGCTCACGAAGAATCCTCTCCGTAGAGGGTTTGCCATGCCAACAAGCGACTGTATATTAGCCAACGTGCCCTAGATGCGGAGGTTTTTTGGTGTCTGACGAGAAAGAGGAAGTGCCCGACCTGAAGGAGTCGGCTGCGTCGCCCGAGGCAAGTGTCGAGGAAGTGCTTAACCGCGAGCTCGAAGCGGCGAGGGTGGAGAGAGAAGGTCTAAAAACCGAAGTGGCCGATTTGAAAGACCAGTTGCTTCGAAAGTCAGCTGACTTTGACAACTACCGGAAAAGGATGATGAAGGAGAAAGAAGAGGCTCGGCTGTTTGCCAACACGGGCCTGCTCGAAGACCTCGTCGATGTGCTCGACAACTTTGAGAGAGCGATCCGATCCTCCGAAGCAGCGCAAAACTACGACAGCTTTCATTCCGGCATTGTGATGATAGAGGGGCAGTTTGCCTCGATGTTGGAGCGAAAGTACGACCTCAGACGATTGGAATCGAATGGAAAACCGTTTGCTCCCGAACTCCACGAGGCCATAGCCATGGAGCCGGCCGACCCAGGGCAGGACATGGTGGTGATTGAGGAATATCAGAAGGGTTATCAGCTCCACGACCGGGTGTTGCGCACCGCTAAAGTGAAAGTGGGACCCGCGACGCCTGCCGCAACAGACACTCAGAATTAATAAGGAGAATATCAATGGGAAAAATTATCGGAATCGACTTAGGCACCACGAACAGTTGTGTGGCCGTAATGGAAGCCGGATCGCCAGTGGTCATTGCCAACTCGGAAGGGATGCGTACCACACCGTCCATTGTGGGTTTCACCAACAAGGATGAGAGGGTGGTTGGCCAGCCCGCCAAGAACCAAATGATCACCAACGCGCTCAACACCGTTTACTCGATCAAGAGGTTCATGGGCCGCAAGTTCAATGAAGTTATGGACGAGATGAAGATGGTCCCTTACAAGGTGATGGAGGGCCCTTCCAACGACGTTCGCGTCGACGTGGCTGGAAAACAGATGTCGCCCCCGGAGATTTCGGCTGCCATCCTCCAGAAGATGAAAAAGACCGCCGAGGATTACCTAGGCGAAGCGGTCACCGAAGCGGTGATCACTGTCCCAGCGTATTTCAACGACGCCCAGCGGCAGGCCACAAAGGACGCCGGCCGGATTGCCGGCCTCGAAGTGAAGCGTATTGTGAACGAGCCGACCGCCGCAGCCTTGGCCTACGGCTTTGGTAAGGACCAAAAAGACCAGAAAATTGCTGTTTACGACCTTGGTGGCGGTACCTTTGA
>Ga0114962_10000404_pt1 | contig 38528 bp, 32 predicted proteins | sample C_130820_MF_Meta_FD_87017 | JGI IMG/M metagenome (GOLD analysis project Ga0114962, IMG submission 87017) | Freshwater microbial communities from Lake Croche, Canada to study carbon cycling - C_130820_MF_MetaG | ecosystem: Environmental > Aquatic > Freshwater > Lake | place: Lake Croche, Canada...
AAAAGAAAATATTTGAATGTTAGAGAGAAAAAAAGAAAATATTTGAATGTTAGAGAGAAAAAAAGAAAATATTTGAATGTTAGAGAGAAAAAAAGAAAATATTTGAATGTTAGAGAGAAAAAAGTTTTACAATTTTTATAAATTTTTAGATATATTAGTATAATAACATGTTAAATGATATTATTTATCTAAAACAATTTAAAAATAAATTGATTTATTTAATATATATTTAAATGATGTCACATAATCTAACACCAAAAGAAAATATGAATACAAACGCAGTAAATAACGATGATATTTTTGATATAAAAAATCATCAATATATAGAAACTCCTTGGACTCTTATAGAATCATATTTTAAAGGAGAACATTTGGAAAGATTAGTACGACATCAACTAGAATCATATGATAATTTTGTTGGTTACCAAATTACAAAAACTATTGAAATGTTTAATCCTGTTCACATTGTTTCTGAACAAGATTTAGATCCAGTTAATAAAAAATATTCTTTAGAAATATTTGTAAATTTTGAAAATTTTCAAATTTATAGACCACAAATTCATGAGAATAATGGTGCTATTAAATTGATGTTTCCTCAAGAAGCTAGACTTAGAAATTTTACATATTCAGCAGCCATGACTGTTGATATAAATATAAAATATTTTGTAAGGTCTGGTTCAAATTTAGAAATAACTCAAACTTTTTATAAAACTCTTTCTAAAATTCATATAGGAAAGTTACCTATTATGTTAAAATCAAGTATTTGTGTGCTTAATCAATATAAGCATTTTGAAAATACACAAACAGGCGAATGTAAATATGATGCGGGTGGTTATTTTATTATTAATGGTTCTGAGAAAACAGTTCTTGGTCAAGAAAGAGCAGCTGAAAATAAAGTGTATTGTTTTAACGTTTCAAAAAACAATACAAAATATAATTGGATTGCTGAAATAAAATCAGTCCCTGATTTTAAATGTATATCACCAAAACAAATAAATATGATGATAAGTTCTAAAAATAATGGTTTTGGTTTTCCAATATATCTTCAATTACCTAGAATAAAACAACCAATTCCATTGTTTATTGTATTTCGTGCGATTGGTATTATATCTGATAAAGAAATTTGCGAAAAAATTCTTTTAAATATTGATGAACATCAAAATAAAAACATGCTTAATGCTCTACAAGGTTCAATTATTGATGCTAATAAACATTTAACTCAAGAAGATTGTGTTAAATATATTACAGGATATGCTATGTATACTCCTATAAACATGGATAAAGAAACTGGAGCTAAAAAAAAACAAGAATTTACTTTAGATATTTTAAATAATGATCTTTTTCCGCATTGCCATAACATGACACAAAAAATTTATTTCTTGGGTTATATGACAAATAAAATTTTACAAGCAAATTTTGAAATGATTAAACAAGATGATAGAGATTCTTATATTAATAAAAGAATAGACTTAACTGGTAGTCTTTTGAATAATCTATTTAGAAATTACTTTAATAAACTTGTGAAAGATATGGAAAAACAAATTATTCGTGAAATAAATACAGGTTCATGGAAATCAAAAAATGATTATGAAAATATTATAAATTTTACAAATATATGTAAAATAATAAAATCAACAACTATTGAAAATGGATTAAAACGTGCTTTAGCAACAGGTGATTTTGGAATTAAACATGCTAACAGTAATAAAGTAGGTGTAGCACAAGTGTTGAATCGTTTAACTTATGTTTCTAGTTTGAGTCATGCTCGTAGAATTTCTACACCAATTGATAAAAGTGGAAAATTAGTTCCTCCTCGTAAATTACATAATACATCATGGGGATTTTTGTGTCCAGCAGAATGTTTTGATCCTGAAACACAGATTTTAATGTGGGATGGCAATTTTAAACGTGCTGGTGATATAAAAGTAGGAGATATTCTTGTTGATGATTTTGGAAATCAAACAAAAGTTCGCACTACTTGTTCAGGATTTAAAAATATGTATGATATTATACCCGATAAAAATAATTTCATGAAACATAGAGTAACAGACAATCACATTTTAACTCTTAAAATTCGTAGACATAAAATTATTAAAACAAGTTCTGATGAATTAAAAACCTATACAGTAGAATTTTTGAATCGTGAAGAAATGATTTTTCAAAAAAAACATTTTACATCTTTAGTTGATGCCGAAGAATTTGTAAATAGTTTTAATGATGATGATACTTTAGATATAACTATTGAGAAATATTTAAAACTAAATGAAATAACAAAAAATAAATTAGTTTTATTTAAAGTAGAAAATATAAATTGGCAACAAAAAGATGTAGGGTTTGACCCATATGTGCTTGGTATGTGGTTAGGTAATGGTCTTTGTGATGGTTCAGGTTTTGTTTTAAATTATGAAATAGATAATGAATCTTTAATTTATTGGAAAAAATGGGCTGAAGAAAATGATATGGAAATTATAAGAAATCAAAAATATAGATTTAATGTTATTTCAAAAAAAAATAAAGAAGCATATTCGTCTGGATTATATAATCTTGTTGAAGAATCACGATTAAAAAAATACCTTCATAAATATAATCTTTTAAATAATAAACATATTCCAAATGAATTTCTTATGAATGATAAAGAAACACGATTAAAGGTTTTAGCTGGTTTAATAGATTCTTATGGTTTTGTTTGTAGTGATGGTCGTGAAATTATGATTTGTCAAAGTTTAGAAAATTATAAAATAATTGATGATATTTATACTTTAGCAACATCTCTTGGATTTTATTGTGAAGTTAAAGAAAAAACAAAACAATGGACTGATGAAAACAATGGAATAAAAAAAATTATTATATATAAAGAATTAATAATTACAGGTGATAAAATGTATGAAATACCTACACTTATACCACGTAAAAAAATAAGAAATATAAAAATTAATACTCAGTCACAAAAAATAAATTCATTTATGGGAAGTAAATTTATTTTGACAGAAGTAGGAATAGGTCCTTATGTTGGTTGGCAACTTGAAGAAAAACGAGGAAGATTTTGTTTGCGTGATGGATTAGTAACTCATAATACTCCAGAAGGTGCTTCAGTTGGCATTGTAAAAAATTTGAGTTATATGGCACATATTACTATACATTCAAATTCATTACCACTTTATGAATATATTATTCCACAAATAACTAACATAAATGATATAAATTTTACAAATAAAGATTTTTACGATAAAGTAAAAGTTTTTATTAATGGTGCATGGGTTGGAATTACAGAGAATCCTATTGAGTTGTATTCTACATTAAAAGATAAAAAATATAAAGGAATTATAAACATTTACACTTCTATTATATTTGATTATCATTCAAAAGAAATTCGTGTTTGTAATGATAGTGGCAGACTCACAAGACCTTTATTACGAGTTAAAAATAATAATATTTTAATAACAAAATCAATAATAAATAATTTAACAAGTTCAGAAATAAATTGGAATAATTTATTAACAAGTAGTGTTTTAAATGAGTCTGTTTTAGAGTATATTGATCCTGATGAACAAAGTTGGTCAATGATTGCTATTAAACCTAAAGATTTACTTAATAATAACAATCACTTTTATAAGTATACTCATTGCGAAATTCACCCTAGTACAATTTTTGGAATTTTAGGTTCTTGTATTCCTTTTCCAGAACATAATCAATCTCCTAGAAATTGTTACCAATGTGCTCAAGGAAAACAAGCTATGGGAGTATATGTTACAAACTATGAAAATCGTATGGATAAAACGGCTTATGTGTTGACTTATCCTACACGACCTTTGGTTGATACTCGTGTAATGAATTTGATTCAACTAAATAAAATTCCTTCTGGAACAAATGTAATTGTAGCAATTATGACTCACACAGGATATAATCAAGAGGATTCATTGTTATTTAATAAAGGTTCAATTGATAGAGGTTTATTTGTAACAACTATTTATCATACTGAAAAAGATGAAGATAAACAAAAAATTAATGGTGATGAAGAAATTAGATGTAAACCTGACCCTACTAAGACAAAAGGTATGAAATTTGGTAATTACAACAAAATAAATAGCAAAGGTATTATTCCTGAAAATACTCTAGTAGAAAATCGTGACATTATAATTTCAAAAGTTACACCGATTAAAGAAAATAGAAATGACCCAACAAAAGTTATTAAATATGAAGACCAAAGTAAAATTCATAGAACAACAGAAGAAACTTATATTGATAAAAATTATATTGACCGTAATGGCGAAGGATATAATTTTGCCAAAGTAAAACTGAGAACTTTTAGAAAACCTGTTATTGGGGATAAATTTTGTGCCTTACCAACCCAACAAGTTTTAACGAATAAAGGTTGGATTGAAATTAAAGATATTGATATTAATATTCATAAAGTATGTACATTAGACGTAAATGGTAATATGACTTATGAATATCCTACTGCTAAATTTGAATATGAACATAATGATAAAATGTATTATATAAAAAATAAACAAGTTCATATTGTTTGTACTTTAAATCATAAATTGTATGTTAAAAAAAGAAATGAAAAAAAATATCAATTGATAGAGGCACAAGATGTAATGGGAAAAATGGTGCGTTTTCAAAAAACAATGAAAAATGTGAATCCCAATATTGAATTTATGGAATTAGGCGAAGATAAATATAAAATGGACGACTGGTTACAATTATTAGGAATGTTTATATCTGATGGAAATTGTCATAACAATATTGTTTATATAACAGCTATCAAAGAGAGAAAACAAACATTTATGAATGTAATATTAAATAATTTAAAGATAAATTTTACATATAGTCCTCACGGTAAATTTATAATATCAGGAAAGAAAAATATAAAAATTTGTCAACATCTGTCAAAATTAAGTGTTGATTCTTTACATAAATATCTTCCTGAATATGTATGGAATTTATCTGAAAAACAATCAAGAATATTATTAAAATCATTATTACAAGGTGAAGGTTCATCTATGGAATATAAAAGTGAAACTTTTTACAAATATGGAACTATTAGTCTACAATTAGCAAATGATATAACAAGATTAGCACTTCATTGTGGTTATTCAGGTATAGTAAACATTTCAGAAAAACCTACAGGAGTAGAAAGAGTTGGTAAAACTTCTGGACAAGAAGTTTTAATAACTCAACAACACACTTATTATAAAGTAATCATTATTAGAAAACAAAATGAGCCTTGTATTAATAAAAAGGTAAATGATTCCAATGAAGAAAAATTAATAAATTATCAAGGCAAGGTTTATTGTATTGAAGTTCCTAGCTCACATACATATTATATGAGAGAATCACAAGAATCCCCGTCTTTAATAATTGGAAATAGTTCTCGCTATGGGCAGAAAGGCACAATAGGCAACATCATTCCAGAAGAAGACATGCCTTTTACAAGTTCTGGTATAAAACCTGATATTATTATTAATCCACATGCGATTCCATCAAGAATGACAATAGGACAACTTAAAGAAACCGTATTATGTAAAGTTCTTATAGAATTAGGGTTATTTGGAGATGGAACATCATTTGGTGATTTTGATGTAAAAGAAATTTGTGATGAGCTTATTAAATGTGGTTATGAAGCTCACGGAAATGAACTTTTACATAATGGTTGTACTGGAGAACAAGTAGAGTGTAGTGTATTTATGGGTCCTGTATTTTATCAAAGATTAAAACATATGGTTAATGATAAAGCACATAGTCGTTCAATTGGTCCAATGGTAAATTTAACACGACAACCAGCAGAAGGCAGATCACGAGATGGAGGGTTACGCTTTGGCGAAATGGAACGAGATTGTATGATTTCACACGGTGCTGCTAGATTCACTAGAGGTAGAATGTATGATGCTTCTGATAAATACTCGGTTCATATTTGTAAAAAGTGCGGATTAATAGCATCTTATAATGATAACATGCGGATACATCATTGTAGAACTTGTGATAATAGAGCAGACTTTGCTTATGTTGAAATACCATATTCTTGTAAGTTACTATTTCAAGAATTAAATACTATGAATATTGCTCCTCGTTTTATTACACAAAGATAAGGTGTAAAAATATATATTAAAAATATTATATATTTTTGAAAATGTAAAATTTAATTATATTATTAGTTATTTACTGTATATGTTAAATTTTTTTTTTGTTGGTAAAAAAGATTGTAATAAAAGTCTTTCGTTTGAGTTTTTATTCAAATAATTTTTTCCTTGTAAATCCAAATAATTACGAGCTGGTGTGCTAGAATGTATAAAACATCTATTATTAATAACACATATATCTCCTTCTTTCCATTGTATTGAAAATCTATAAGGTAAAACACATTTTTCCATAAAATATTTTAAATTTTTATCTGTCGTTTCAATATTAAGTCCTACTATATTTTCTATAAAACTTGGCATAATTAAAATTTTTGGTTTTTGAAAATTATTTTCAGGCGGAAAAAGAATTGGTATTTCAATATTATATTTTGGAAATTTAATATCTGAATCTTTTAATCTATAAGAACCAGAATAATCCATAATTTTATTACCAAACGCAAAATTATGTCTATTTATAATAACTCGTGATTTATTAAGTTCGTCAATAGTTTTTTCTTTTAAATTTTCATAAATTGTTTCACCTGAAATAAAGTCTGTATCACCTCCAATTACAGGATTTTTAATTATATGAAAACCACTTACAACTGTTGGTATTTTTCCTATATGTCCTAATAAATCTGTATGCCAAATATAATTTGAAATAAATGGTTCGGATGGTTTTACATTTATATTTTTTATACTGAATAAATGTTCTTTTTGATAATTTCCTCTTAGAAAAACATGTTTACAATTTGGTAATTGTTCAAATTTTTCTGGATATTTTATAGCATCATAATCACATTCATCATCAAAAATTTGTAAAAAATCTATAAGTTCTTGAGGATTTAATTTTTTACTTGGATTTCTAAAAACCAATAAAGGGTGTTTTTGAAATAAATATTTTAATTCATTTACTCTTTCTCCTAAAACTGGTAATTTTAAATCATAAATAAATAAACACCTTTTCTCAATAGGGTGAATAATTTTATTTAAAGAAGTTGTGCTAATACAAAAAGTAATATACAATAAATATTTTATAAACATAATAATAGTTAATAATATTAATTATATTTAAATGTTTTTACTATAATGTATAATATTTTTATTTACACAGTTTTCAGCGTGTTCTTCTATTTCTTACACCTTTTTTCATTTGAAAAGCTTGAAGTTCTTCATAAGGCGACCCGTCTTTACACCTTCAAGGGTGTAAAACGCCGATTTTATAAATAAAAGCAATTCGTTAAATGAATTAAAAAAATTATATTATTATATTTAAAATGAAAATTATTAGCATTGGTTCTAATTGTGATGTAGGTTTGTTTATTAAAAATAATTTTAATAGCGAATATTATCCTTTTGACTGGATATATTCAAATATTGATTTTGTAATAAATACATTTGAAGGAGATTATTTTGAATTTACTGAATGTGAGAAATTAAATCCTGTATGGGATCCACCTCATCAGTATACTTATATTTTTAATAATAATTGCAAAGGAGATAAGGAAAGAATATGTTCAGCAGTTAGCGTTCATGATGCTGATTATCAGACTCAAACCCAATATATTTCAAATATACCATTAATAAATGAAAAATATACAAGACGATTTAAACGATTATATGATGCACTAAATCAAGATGAAGATATTATTTTAATTAGAAAAGTATTAGATAAAACACAAGGTGCTGTTAAAAAAAATTTTGATACAAATGAAAAAATTAATTATTTAAGTGAATTACTTTCAAAAAAATTTAAAGCAAAAATTTCAATATGTATCGTAGATAATGAAGGTTATATAAATAAAAATAATATATCAAATAACATAAAAATTTTTAATTCATTTGACGAATTGCTTTTATTTATAAAATCGGCGTTTTAACTATTTTTAACTATTTTAGTTAAAAGAGTGTTTTTTATGAGGAAACGGTGTAAAAAACTCTAAATTATTCAACCATTTTCTAAAATATTTTATTTTTTATTTTTCTTATTTGATTAATAATAAATGTTGTAATAGCAAATAAAAATCCACCCCAAACGGTGTCTAATATAACAGTAAAAAATGACCAATTTTTAAATAAAGAATAACTAGTAGTTTCATAAACACCATAAATTACTAAACCTAATAAAAACGCATCATAAACGCTTTTTTTTGGTTTAATAATAAAATAATTTAATCCAAATATTAAGAAAATATAACATATTGCGACACTAAGTAAATTGATTTGTAAAGAAGAACCTTGAACTTTTTGAACTTGGTTTTCAAAATAATGTTTCATTAAATTTAAATAAAAAAAATCAACTAATACAAAAATAATCGCACTTACTAATAATAAAAAGTCAAACATTGTAATATATTTATATGGATAATTTTTTTTTCAAATTTAGTAATTATTTTTTATATTCTTGTATATATATAAAAATGTCAAATAGTATAGGAATTGGATTTTCGTCAGTGGCGAATGGTCATGCTGGATACACTAGTGGAGGTCTTCCTGACTTTCCAATATTAGGTGTAACTTCTGTTAATTATGCTTTACTTAATTCAGGAAAACAAGGTGGTGGAGGAGGTATTCGTGGAATAATGCCTCAACAAAGTGGTGATACTGATAAAGATTATGAAGATTATGAAAATATTCGTTTTTCTCTTCGTAATGCTTGGAATACAAACTACAAATTACAACTTTCTCTTTGTACAATTCCTTTAATCAAACAAACAAAAAAATCTTTACAAACACCTTTTAGAATAGTAAATAACGCAGGAGATCTTTTGTTAAGACAATATTATTCTTGTGGTGGTCCTTGTCAAACTTTTCAAAATCGTCCTGGATTGAGAGGTTTAAAACAAAGGTTTGGTGCTATTCAAGCTCAATGTGATGGTTCTTTAGTTGAAGCGGCAGCGTGTAATCAACATTGGGTTTATGATAGTTCTGATTATATTCGATACAAAAAACAAACAGCTATGGCTAAAAATTATAATGATATTAGTTATGGAGGTTCTAATAATGGTTCTTATGTAGCATTAAAAGCTTCTAGACGTTACTAAATAATATTTTATCAATATATGAAAAAAACAAATCATGAACAAATTAGAAATAAAACAGAATTCAATCATCATTCAATAAATCATTATTCAAATATTTTTCAATGTAGTAATCGCAAATGTAATAAAAGAAATTTAGTAATTTCTAATGATTCAACTTGTATAAAATGGCAATTGTGTTTATTTTGCGGTCAACCAAATTATATAAAATAATTTAATATCTATTTTGCTTTTATTTTTATAAAAGTATATTATATTAGATGACTACTCCATACAGTGTAACTACTTCAAAAGGTTCTGTATCATATAATAATTATGTAAACGCACCAATTATAGGACCATTAAGTACAAATCAATATCCGTGTGCTATGCCTTACCATAGTTATGGAACACTTACAGGAATTAGACCAACACCTCCTCAATTTTTACCTACACAAGAACCAGTGTATTCTGATATGATGACTAATCCAAGATTAATGTATATACGAGCTTTTAGTAATCCAGCAGATATTTTACGTCAAAATCAAAGAAAAGGTGAAGATAAATATATCCAGCAAGGAATTTTAGGAAATGCAGTTCAAAATAGTCCTTTGTTAAATCCATCGCCACCAATGGGTAAACACGTTTATTCATCAGGTAGACAATATGCTGTGTCAACTCATACTAATTATATTCAACCAATTTCTTCATCAATGTACATAAATATAATAAAAAGTATAGCTGTAGGAAAAAGTGGTTATAAAGTTGGATTACCAACAGAAGCTCCCATTTCTACAAAAAGTTATTATCCTAGTGGTCTTAGAACAACAATAAAAAGAGTGCGTTCAGGTGGTTGTACAGCACCAAAAAAAAAGGGTGCTTATTGTAATTATAGTTTGAGAAATCCTAGCATTTGTGCGTGGGGTTCATTGCCAAGACAAAATTATTAATTTTGGAAAAAATAAAATATTAATATAGATTAATAATAATGTTTTCAGCAAGATACCGTCCTTATTTACAACCTATGCCTGGCTTAGGACAGCCAAGTAGAACAACTGGTGCTGTTATACTTGGTGGTCCTCGTGCTGGAGCTGGTTCCGCAGGAAGAATATACAATTTTTATAACGCATTACCAGCACGTTATCAACAAAAATTCTTACAAAATTTAAGAACCAACACAGCTTTATTGTATACAAATATTCCTAATGAAACATTTAAACAAAACAATTTTTATAAAATATAAAATATATTATATTATATTTATTTCAAATAATATAATATATTATGAGTAAAAATTTTCATACTACAGGAAATTCCCTTTATCAAAATAGAACAACTAGTGCTGTATGTTTAGGATATTCCCGAAATCGCATGGCTTCAATCAATCGTATTTACAATTTTTGTCACGGAACAGATCCCAACAATATTTTAAATTGTGTTTTCAATTCTGAAATACCATCTAATTGTAGCAAATTACCTCAAAAAACTCCATATCAATTGTGTAGTCCGTGGCCTCAATTTGGGGGTTTGTACAATACCAATACAAGATACACGCCATTAATAAGTAGTCAAAAAGGAAATTTTAAAGTTTCTAAACCTACAAATAACAATGTAGTTAATAATAGTGAGTATGTTATTTCATCAGATGGAATATTATATACGTGTTTAAAGGATAATAATGTTCCACAAAATTATATATACGCATATAATTTATCAGATGCATCAATAAAATGGATATTATCTTTGGATAGTAAACAAAATAATAATTTTGCTCCTGCTATTGGTCGTAATGGAACTATATATTTTGGTGCTACTAGTGATATTAATAACTCTAAAATATATGCTATTAATCCAAATGGAACAAAAAAATGGGAATACGACATATCTAATTCTACTAATATTTATCAAGCACTTATTATAGATTCAAATGAAAATATAATTTTTACAGTTGAACAAGTTAATCAACCAAGTTCAACATCAAATAATGTTATTTTATATTCAATTACTAGAAACAAACAATTAAATTGGAGTTATAATTTAGGTAATAAAAATAATTCAACACAACAACCTTTTTTTAATGGTACATCAATAGATAATACAGGTAACATTTATATTACACAAAATCTAACAGAAAATCAAGATACAGTAGGTGTTCTAACTATTTTGAATTCCAATGGAAATTTACTCGCCAAATATATAAGTAATAATGGTCGTTATTTTGGTTGTCCAGTAATTAACAATAATCTTTCTAAATTATATATTTTAGCGAATTTTAATACAACTGTCACATTAGAAATTTTTAATTTACCTTACAATGGTAGTAATCCTATTATTAAATCAATTAATACTAATAAGTTTGTTGTGGCAAGTGGATTGTCAATAGACAGCAATAATAATTTATATTTTAAAGTTAATTATAATAATTTTGTTTATTTAATTTCTACAGATAGTATTGGTAATAAAAGATTTGAATTATTGTTTAACAATTATATATATAATAATATACCTGCTACAATTTCAATATCTGGTGGTACTCCTATTATTGGTGGAGATGACACTATTTATATGTCAATTATATATTATTTTAATAGTGTTTCACTTTATGTTAAATCTGTAATGTATGCTATAAATTTTAATGGAACAATCAAATGGAGTAAATTAATGTCTAACTCATTAAATTATAATGTAGTATTAAATACTCCTGTAATTGGTTCAGATGGTACTTTATACGCATCATTATTATCAAGTGATAATTTACAAACTCCAACAATACAATACAACAATATTTACGCATTTACATAAAATTATATTAAGGTATTGTATATGATAGGTCCATATTTAGTAGAATTTTTGGGAACAATGTTTCTTGTTTTTGTAATTTTAACAACTAATAATTATTTAGCTATTGGTGCTGCTTTGGCAATTGGTCTATTATTAGGTGGTTCTATTTCTGGAGGTGCGTTTAATCCAGCCGTAACTATATCTCTTTATGCTGCTGGTAAATTAGATAAAATGAAATTGATTCCTTATATTATTGTTGAAATTTTAGGTGGTTTAGCTGGTTTTTACGCATACAAGCGTTTAATTAATAAAGTTTAAAATTAAAATTATATTATAATTTCTAATGTTATAATATAAATGTCAATAAAACATAGAAAAATGAAAGGTGGTTTTTTAGACAATATAGGTCAAAGTTTATCTAGTGCTTGGACCAATACAGCTCAAGCCGCTACTAATGCGTTTGATTATACTAAAAAGAAAACTACTGAAGGATATAATTTTGTTACTGGAACACCTAAATCTACTGGAACAATTAGTTCTACTGGAATAATGGGTTTTAATAATCCAACGCCAAAATATGGCGGAAAAAACAGAACAAAAAAAATTAGAGGTGGTTTTAAAGATAATATTTCTATGACTAATTTAGCTTCTCATAGTGCTTCATTTAGTGGTAAGACTGCTCAACCTCATAATTGGGTTGGAGGCAAGTCTAAAAAAAGACATTATAAAAAAAATTGTAGCAAAAAACATTATAAAAAAAATCGTAGCAAAAAAACATTATAATACAACTTTTCTCTCATTTTTCTTTTTGGTCGGTGTAATATATCAAGATTTTATTTTTTCATTAAATTCTGAACAAAATTTTCCACATTCACCTCGCCAAAAATTTTACATCTACCGTATTTTTCATTGCTAGTAATTGGGTCATATGGATAGTTATTTGTATGTTCGATAAAATGTAAACAATTTGAACAAATAGGTAGTCCTTTATTCCTTATGAAATTTTTTTTAGTAGAGAATTTTTTATTTAATAGTAAAAAATAAATAAGCTTATACATTTTACTATATTAAATATGAATCTTTAAATTATTTTGTTTTATTGATAATTGGCGTTTTACACCTTTTCTCATTTCTCTCTATTAACGAGATTTTTCCATAAAACGATACAGAATATAAATACCTAACATTGATAAAGTTAAAAAATATAATTGTGTTACAGAATCTTTTGGTAATTTAATATCCGAAGTATTCATTAAATTAGCTGTTTCAAATGTTTCTTTACAACCTACATTTGTTATAGGATTAGTATTATTTTGAAAACTACAAGGGTCCATATTTTTTATATCTACCAAAGTAACAAAATGTGTTTCTGATGATTTATTATTATTAACATCAATCGTCTGCATAGTTAATTCTTGACAATCAGGTGTTGAACCTGAAAGAAACGACTGCATAATAGAAAAAGGATTTAAAACATTAAGGTTGCTCATTGAACCAGGAATAAGACCTTTAAATTCTGAAAAATTAACATCTAAACCTTGTGATATAAATGGAATATTACCAGCAGGAACATTATTTACATATATATAGCGGTCTACTTCTTGATTAGTTTTTATATCATTACATTTAGCACCAGTTTTTAAAAAAAACTTGTTACCTAAAGGTCCTCCTGTAGATGATGCTTGACTATTACCTGTTACTAATATTTCTACATATTGTATTAATCCATTTATATCTTTTCCTAATGCGGATAAACTTCCATTATCAGACATTCCAATTTCACTAGGGGTTTTAATATTTTTATAATATGGGTAAGTAGGTCCTAATAATCTTTCTTCTACACCTTGAGCATCTTGTAATACTTCATCAAATAAGTTAGACATTGTTTACTAATTTATGTAAATATATTTTATTTACATAAATTTATAAAATCAATTTTTATATAGTTCCAGTTATTTCAGGTGGACTACTTGGTAAATTATTTTGAGCATATTGTTGTTGAGTAGTAACTAATTCATTTACTTGTTCTGTTAAGGAGGATACATTTCCACTTATGTCTTGAACTTCACTATTTAATCCTATTAATCCATCTAATTGGTTTTTTAATACCTGAATATTTCCAGCATTTTGTTGTGCTAAAATCATAACATTGTTTGGATTATTCGTATCATATTCTTGATATGTCTGATTTTCTAGTCCTTCAATTATGTAACTTTTATTTGCTAAAAATATTTGATAAAGAATAAGTAATAAAAATAATATTATTAATATATTTATCAACATTTATATATATTACATAGTTTTTTATTTTCTTTTATAACTATATAAAATGCCAAACATATCACAATCAATGTTAAACACTAATTTTAATTCATTAGGCACATCATTTTATCCAATTGGAATGGGAACACCAAATAATCATGTAAATCAAGGTGGGTATGTCACTTGGAAAGGAAATGGCGTTAATAGCAATCCTGTAGGAATCGCACCTGGACATATTAGACCTTTAACTAATAATGATCCAGGAAATGTTTTTCCATCACCTTTTGGTAAAGCTAGACCCATAAAACATTACAGAAAAGGTAGAACTATTCCTAATGTTACACCTATAATAGAAAGTAATACAAATAGTATTGTTATTAATAATATCACAATTACTGCACAAGCCGAAGCTAATTTGATTGCTTACAACTTAAATCGTCAAGTAAAATCAAGTTTGGGAACACCATTAGGACAAGGACGAGATGGTGGTGGTTTATTAAGTGAAATGATTGATAAACCTGGTGCATATACAATAAAAGAAAATAGAGTACTTCAAGCAAATGAAAATTTGAAAAGTGATTTAGATTGTAAAACTTGTCAAGGTGTTAGTATTGTTGATACATATTATCCTAACAAATTTTATTTAACAGAAAATCCTGAAAAAAATGTTCAAAACCCAATTTTATGTTGTAATGAACAACGAAAAGCCCTACGTAGAGTTATTTATGCGAATACAAATTTACCAAATAATTATTATACAACACATTTTCAATATTTACAAAATAGATGTCAAACATATAATCAAAAAGTATTTAATTTCAAAAAGAATACTCTTGATGAATCAATTATAATTAAAAATTCTAATAATCCTCTTATTACAGTAGCCGCAATTGAAACAGCTAAACCAGGAAGTGCTTTGGCTGCTACAAATACATATGTTGCTAATTGTCAACCAAATTTTGAAATTTATCAAGCATCTGAAATCAGTATTGTTTACACTGCTTTAGAATTATTATTAAAGTATGGCGATATTACACAAACACAATATGATAATTTTATTAGTGAAGCTAAAATTAATTTGAATAATTTATATTTATACTTGAAAAAATTACCTACTACTCAATCTATAAAAGCAATTTCATTATTTAAAAGATTTATTAATAATCCTTATTATGGATTGCCTCTTTCTGGACCCAATAATCCTCTTGGTTGTAAACTCACTGTTTATAAACCAAGCAATCATCAATTTGCTGTTGAAGGTGCTGTTGAAAGTAGTACTAGAACACTTAAACTGAATGTTACTACTATTGAAACAAATGCCGCATCATATTACACTAACTCCGCAGGTCAAATTATTTCTAAAAATAATATTGCAAACCTTGTACCAAATAATGTACCATTTTTATTAAAAAATAAAGTCCCTAATTGTAATAATCCAAATATACTTCCTTTTCAAAATAAAAAAGCTTGTTATTATAATAAACTAAAAAATTATTATACACCAAATTCTCAACAAAGTCCATACAGATACTATCCTGGTATTGTTTTTTCTTCAAATCATTTTGCTCAGTCTCCAAAAGTTGGTTTGTATACTTCAACAATTGCTGGGTCTGCCCCATTCTAGATTTTACACATTTTACACATTTTACACATTTTACAATTCAACCAAACCATTCAAGTGTTCAAGCCTTATTCTAATTCGTTTTCTAATTCGTTTTCTAATTCGTGTTCTAACTTAAAGTGAGATTCTATTTCATTTTTTATATAAACGCCTTTTGATTTATCTTTTATAATTGGTAAAAATATATTTATTTTCTCTGAAAATTTATTGCATGGTATTTTAAATTTTTCACACCAATTAACAGATTTTTGAATATTTGACTTTTTTAATATTTCAATTTTATCATATTTATTTTTATTTTTTAGTATATTTAAAATTTGATCTAATGCTTCTAATTGTTTTTGACCCATAATAATATTAAAGTCTTCTATTTTTGATAAAAAATAATATGGAATTTCAACACTAATAATGCTTTTAAAAATTATATCATTTTTAATTTCATTTTCTTCTTGAAGTAATATAATTTCTTTAATAATTTTTAAATTATGTTTGTACAAGTTATTTTTTTTACTAGAATTATTAAAATTTTTTACAACAATATATTTTTCAAAATTTGTTATATTACTTGTGTTTGGTTTAACAATCAATAATTTTTCAAAAAATGATGATAATATGTATAATACATCAATAACAGGTTTATAAAATATGTTTTCTATTTTAATTATTACACAACCATTATTATTTAAATTTATTAAAATGATTGATAGTATTTCAAGTAATTTAATTATATAAAAATTTATATTTTTAATCATTTTTGTATCTATTTCATAAATAATAAGATTAAATTTATTATGCTCTATTAATGTATATAATTCAGAATTGAGTTTTTTGAAACAAAAAAACTTATCACTAGAATATGTTTCTCTTAGCATTTCAAGACACTCAAGTGAATCTTCAAAATTTTCCCCTATAATAAGTGTATTCAATTTATCAAATCTGTAATTGTCTAAAAAATTTGTATTTTGTATTAATTCAATTAAATCATAAAACATGTTACTTTTAGGTTTTAGTTTGCTTACTGAAAATTTTGAACCAGGCACTTTTGAAAAAATATATTCATAAGGATGAATAATTTTTAACATATCACTATAATTATTACATGATATATCTTTTACTATTTCACTATTACACATTTGTTTCAATTCAGTTGTAATTTCGTTATAATAATTTAATAATGTTTGAGACACAAATGGAGATATATTACTTTTATTATCGTAATCTATATCAAAAAAAAAAATATTATTAATTTTTGGTAATATATAATAACTCATGGTTTATAATATATTATATTAGTAAATTTTTAAGTTATTATTACTAGTTAATTTTCATCATCTTCTACAATTAATAACTTTGCTGTCTTTTTTGTTTCTTTTCTTTCTTTTGGTTTGCGTTCTTTTTTTGATTTTTCGTTAATTAATGAAATATTTGCTTCATCTATTGCTTCAGTTGATGGTTCTAACAGTAATTTTTTTGTAAGTTTTCTTATTTTAGGTTTTGTAGTATTTACATAATTTTTTGCTGTTTTTACAGCAGCAATACTTTTTTTCATATTCACAACTATTTCAGATGGATTAAATTCACTAAACTCTATTTGAACTTTTTCAGTATTAACATTCATAATTTTTTTATATACAAAGTAACGATTCAAAAATGATATTTTTTTTTCATATTCATTCATATTCAAAGCATCACCATATTCACTTTCTTTTTTTTTATTTTTTTTAACTTCATTAAGCATATTCAAAAACAATTCATTAAATAATCCACTTCCTTCAGGCAATCCCAAACTTAAAGCTTCTTCACGTTCAATTAGTTTAAAACCATAATTGTATAAAACTCTATCTAAATAATCAAAGTTTACTAAATACTCTGGAATAAGTTGATTAATTGAATCTTGATAAACATCAATTCTATTTCCTAATGAGCTAGAATTATCTTCAAATGATTCTAAATTATAACCTTTTATAATTTCCCAAACTTTTTTATTATTATTATTTATTTGAATAGACTCTCCAATTTCTACTTTCTTTAATAAATTAAATATTTCTTTACCATCATAACAAGTTCCAATAAAGTAACCATTTAATTTTGTACACTCTGAAATATTTTTCATAAACTCTTGAAGAGTATCTGGATTTTCAAAAAAATAATGAAGAGCAAATTGACATGATGAAATATTAAAACCATCTTCACCAATTCCGTATTGCTTTATAACACCCTTTCCTAATTTAGTTTCATCTTTTGGAATACTTCCAAAAATAGCTTTAGTTGTTTGAATAGCTTTATCATTCAACATAGCACTTCCATTTTTGATATTAAACGCACTATTTCCATTAACAAATAAAACTGATGGCATATGTTTATTTATTTTTTTTGAATTTAAATACCTAACACAAGCACCATCTATTCTATTTTCAATATTATCACTTGATAAATCAATACCAAATACAAACGATAAACGAGAAGCAACCCATTTTGATAAATCTCCACCTTTACCACAAGCATAATCTATTAATGTATTACCTTGTATAGATACACTTTTTATTAAAAGTTTTTTTACATAAAGGTTATGAAAATTTTTCATTGCTTCTGTTTGAGTTTTACTTGATGGTTTGTTATAATACACATCTTCTGCTACTGTTAATGATGGAATATTTTGTCCAGTACAAATCATTTCTTCACTAATTGGATTATTAATTAATTTCCAGTTACTATTAGCTACGTGATACGCATTTCCATAATTTTTAATACCTTGTAAATATTCACTTGTTTTATCATATCTTACACGTTTTGGAATCCATCTCCAACCAGATTCCTTTGAAAAGTCATAACTAAATTCAACAATCATGTTATCACCAAATACTTCATTTTCTTCAGTAAACATTTGCTTTACTCCATTATCATCTACTTTTAATAAAATATTACAAAGACCCGCATCGGGGTCAAATGGCTCTGTTGGATAAAATTGTAAAGGACGAGCATCATTACCACTTTTATCTTCATAATTTATTTCTTTATAATCAGGAAGTTTATCATCTAAAATATCTTGGCACGGATTCAAATAAATAGTTCCATGTTTTTTTTCACTATAAGTACAACATAATTGAATACTTTTATATTCAGTTAATTGTGTACTCAAAAACGCATTTGTACCATTTACAAAAAGACTTTTTATATTATCTTCTCCATTAGATTTTTTAATTGTAACTACAAAGAAATCTATTGTGTTATCTTTTAATGGCTTCCATTTGAATGAATAATTCCATGTAATTTTTGCTAAAGGACCTGCTTCACCTTCTTTTGTTGAACCTACACCTAAAAATGCTGGAGTAAATATAAGTCCATCTGTCAAATACTCAAATCGGTCTTCAAATATTTTTGAAAGTATATTATCACAAGCATAAAATATATTTTGGGTTTTAAAATTTTCTGGATAGAATTTTTTTGACTCAATTCGTATTGGACAGATCATAGCATCCGCATTTTTAAAATTTTCAACTGTTTTTTTCAAACTTGTAGATGTTTGTTTTCTTTCAATAGTATTTATATTTAAAATTGATATTGGGTTTAATAAATTTATAAATTTTTTCATTTTTGAATATCGTGAATGGTATATGTCTTTTTCATCATCTTTTAACATAAAAGGAAGCACTCTTATATCTTCTTTATTTAAGTAATAAATATCAAAACAAGCATACAGATTTATAAACTTTCCATTTTTATCATTTGAAATTAATTCACCATCTAAAATACTATTAAACAATTCTTTATTAAAAGATAACGCACCTGTAAATATTATATTCATGTTTGTATTTATCAAAAATATCTTTCCTTCTTTGTTTACAAAAAGTAAGTGTCTTTCTCCATCCGCTTTTTCCGTAACAGTATAATTAGTTCTAATATTTGGCACATTTGAATTTTCATCTAAATCACAAATATTTTCTATTTGTAATGGTAATGATGAAGGACCAATAAAATTACTAGGATTTATCCATTTAGACGGGTCAAACTTTTCTTTATGAATCATTTTCATGTAATCACTCATAATATTTTTTTGTTCTGGATAAGAAATTGGAAAATTTGTTCCTTGTAATCCACTTAAAACAAATTTAATTACTTTTCTTAAAGCATCAAGTATTTTTTCTGGTGTATTAAATTTTGTCGCAGGACCAATTTTATCATTTAGCAACTCTAATTCAATCTCAATTCGTTCTTTATTATTAAATACATTTGATTCTTCAACAGTATAGGTTCTTAACGGTTCTTTACCATCAAATGTTGAAGATTTTACAATACTTATATCTACACCAATAGGATAATCATCATTTGTAAAACGAACACGGTTTAGATACCTAAAAGTTTTTTTATTTTTTTCCCAATTTAAAACAATAAAGTTTTTCAATGATGATTTTACACTTTCCTCAATTTGATAAGACACTCTAAAATTAAAATCATCAAAATTTACTGGATATATTTTTTTTCCATCAATATATAAAGGTTTTTTGTTTACAAAATTAATTAAATGACCTTTTGAATAAAACAACTCTTTAATGCTATTTGATTTACAATATTTTTGTATTTCATCAAGAGTTTGAATTTCAACTCTTATATCTGACAATTTAAATCTACCTGATGACTTATCCAAATACTCAGATTGTATTTTTAATGTAGATATTCCGCTTTCAATAGAAGAAGTAAAACCAAAAGATTTAAGTTTTTTGATAACATTATCAAAATCATTTTTATTTAAAGGTTTTATGCCTCTTGTGCCAAATCTTATTTCAACTTCGTGTGTCTTCTCATAATTTTTAACAAAACTATTTGAATTATAAAATAATTTAATTATATCTTCAAACTGTTTTTGATTAGAAAACTTTTTATTAATTTCTATTGGCTGTTCAACTAGTACATCTTCTTCAACAAGTAATTCATCGGGTGTCTCTTTTAATATTTCCTCTTTTTGAGCTACTAACGCAGACTCATCTTGCGAATGCGGTAAGATTTTTTTAGATAGACTATCCTGAACAGTTTTTGGCATTAAATTTTTTTGTTTTTCTATTATTATTTTTTGATGTTCTTCATAGCTTTTTTTTATTAATTTATATTTATCTCGTATTGGCAAACTATCAAATGTATTTTTTGATTTAATAGATAATGAATTATAATACTCTATTATTTTTGGGTTACTCATAACTTTTAATACATTTTTTTTTGCGTCCATTATTTTAATAGCATCAATTTTACTTTTAGTTTCAGAATCAAGTTTTTGATAGAATATATTTAATTCTTCATCACCAAAATCATTTGTTGAACTTTCTGATTTATTTTCTAAAACAGAATTATTTGATTTTTTCATAGTAGTCATGATAATAATATATATGTATACTTATTTTTAAATAGTTGTTCATTTTTTTTTAAAAATATTTAATTATAGCTTCATATAATTCTTTCTTACTTTTTGATTTATTTTTAGTTTGATTCATTGTTTCAATTTCTAATTTTTTACAAATTTCTGTAATCTCTTCTGTTTTGTAAGAAGCAATAGATTTAATTGGTTTATCAAGATTATCAACTTTATAATATTTAGCTCTAAAATCTTCTAAAGAATCTTTATTACTTTCTTCAAAACCATATGTATTTTTTTCATGGAAAAATTTTATAATGTATACTTTATTAGAATCATTCATATTCAACTCAAAATATGTTTTTTTGTTTATGAAAAAAATATTTAAACTACTTAAAACACTTAGTGATAAAAATGTAGAAATATTTATCACTGTTTGATTAACTAATACATCTTCAATACATGTAAGTGACGCAAATTTGTATGGTTTTAATAAAAGTTTTTCCTTTCTTAATTGTTCAACATAATTAATTTTGATTTTTTTTTCTATAATAAAATTTCTATTTACTAATTTATTATAATTTGTAATGCCATTTTTTATAATATACAAACACCAAAAAAGAGAATCTTTATCACAAGGAAAAAAAAAATTAGATTCTAAATCTTTATTTTCTTTTATTTGAACTTTTTCTAACTTATCTTTTCTTTGATTGTATTGTTCACAAATTTTTGATTCTATACATTTACAAATTAGTGTATTATTAAACATATAATCTTGAACATGTTTAACAAATTCTTGATATAAATCTTCTTTTTTTACAAAAGACATTACTTATTATATAATAATTGATTATTATCTTTATTATCTTTTGTGAAATATATATTTTTAAAAGTTTCTTTCTGACGTTCTACTTCATTAAGAGTTATTTCTTGCGTATTCACATAATTTATATATGTTGCCAACTCTTGTAAAATTTCTTTTTTTACTTCTGATAAATTTACGTGAACACCATATTTATTTTCATTTAACATAACATCATTATTTTTATTTAATATTCTAAGAACTTCAACTTGATTAAATTTACTCATATTTTCAATAGATACCCTCATATAATTTAATTCACTAATTGAATAATTATTTATTGTATTTGTAGTCATAATAACTTCCATTTTACTTATATTTATATTTATGTTTTTAAATCTTTTTAGTTAGATAACAAAATTAATTTTCAATAATCAATTTAGGTTTAAATGATTCATTTAGTTTATCCGTTTGTGGCTTTACTAATTCTCCTATAACTGATACAAAATTATCATTTAATTCAAATCTTTGACCAATTATACGAACATTTATTTTATCACCTTCTTTTATTTCTGAAAAATATGAATTTGAATAATGATGATCTTTCGCAATAAATACAATAACTGGACTTGGTATCTCATCAACGCTTTCAGCTTTTATACCTGCTTTTGTATTTTCTTTTACAATACATGAAATAAGTGTACCTTCAACTGGAAAGCAAACTTGACATTCAAAAACTACATCAAAAGATATTTGATTACCTCTTTGAATTATTCCACTTGAGTATGTAATAATTTTAGTAGAATTTGGTTTAATAAAACCCTCTACTACACATTTTCCTTCAAAATTAAATACGACTGTTTGTTCAATAATTTCTTTTAAATTTTTTCCTATGGCAGTAATAGGCAAAACTATATTTCTTGTTATTAAACATCTTGAATAGATAGAAGTTATTTTAACTTCTTTTTTTTTAAATTTATTTTGTATAGATTTTTTGCCAATAACATCCATAATTATATGTATATAAATATATTCTTTTAAATTTTTTCAATTTTATTTATTATACACACAAAAAATAAAATTGTATTTTTACTTTACAAAAACAGTATATATTTTATGATATATTGCCATCTCAGGTGTCAAAAACCATTTTTTATTATTTTTCTTAATTCTGTCAAAATATCTCAATATAAACTCTTCATATACACATAATTCAACCTGACCTATAGCATTTTGTATTACATTTCCATCTGTATCTTTCAAAATTTTAGTATTTTCTTTTGTAAATTTATCTTCGTTTAATATTTTGTTGATAGTTTGTATTGTTTTTATCTTACCTGCTTCATCACATCTTGCCCCAGTATCTCTTTTTGCCAACATATCTTTTGTTTTAAAAACCATATAATTATTTTTTTTTTCATAACCAATAAATCCTATAATATTGTTATAATCACTTATTTTAAAAGAAAAAATGTGTTTTGCTTCTTTTGATTCAGCAAGTTCACGTTGCTCTTCTGGACGACTTTCTACCCATTCATTTTCATCATTTAAAGTCATTATTTTTCTTTTATTTTTATCATAAAGAATTATGGAATTAAAGTTAATAGTTGAAATACTTCTTCTCTCAAAATAATCCTTGATTAAAGATTCTAAAGTTCCTGATTGTAATTTTTCTAATGAATAAATATAATTTAACAAATCTAATTTTTCTTGATATAATAACAATTCTATCATATGAGCAACTAAAAATTCTAACAAATATTCTTTACAATTTGAATATTCATTTGTCATTTTCCTTAAAACAATTCCACAATGTTTATACCAATTATCATCTCCTTTTTGAACTTTTATTTGTTTTGTGTATTCACGAGTTGTTTCAAAATTAGTATTTAATTCTTTGAATATTAGTTTTCCATTTGAAATTGTAACACTTTCTTCTTCAAAAACGATATTTTTTAAATTTCTTTTATCAATAACGGGTTTCAATGCTTTTTGATTTATTTCAAAATTTATCATATTATGTTTAAAATCAATTGGTGTTGACCTATCATAAATAGAAATATTTTTATCTAATATTTCAACTGGTTGAAATAAATAGAAGTCTCCAATATTTATAAGACGACCATTTCTACCATACCTATCAACAATAAATTCGTTATTATCTTCAATTAAATTGGTTAAAGCAGCATAAATTTGGACATAAGGATATACTTTGGGTGTTTGTATCAAACTTAATAATGTATCTTTATTATAAAAAAATCGTTCTTTCATAAGTAATCTAATTTTTTGAATAATTTTTTCAGAATTCAATCTAATAAAATTTTCGTTGTATGTGTCTTCATTTAGTTCATCATCATTTATTTTTTTATTTGGAATACAATCGTAATTACATTTTGCCATATAATCACAAGCTGGAGAGAAAGGAGCATCTCCTATTTTAAAATCATTTAATACTAAACCTGTTGATAATTCTTGTGTTATTTCTTCATTTAAATTTTCTGACATTATTTCTTGTGTAAAATTTGTTTGATCATGATTAATAATACAATCAACAGCAGTCTCTTTTAAAACACGTGTAACATGTCCTATTTGAACTGCTTTATATTCCGCAACACGATAAACATATAAATCAGCAGCTTCCTCTTTATTATTTTCAAGAATTGTTCCATACATAAAAATTTGAACATTTCGTTTTTCAAACTCTAAATCTTTATGACTAAAATTACGAACTGCTCTTCCTATAATTTGTTCAATTCTATTCATATTGTACCATGGCTCTAATATATGGACTTGTCTTATAAATTTTAAATCAATACCTTCTGAACCTGCTTTTGAAATTAAAACTATTTTTACTTTATTACCATGAACATTATCTTCATTTGTTAATCCCTTTACTTCAAAAACATTATTAGGAGATAATTTTGGGTCGCCTGTAATCATTGAATAACGAGCAGGTATAAAATCTTTTTTATTAGTAGGTGGTTTCATTGTTCGCACATCAACAACTTCAGATGGTCTGTTTTTAAATAAAGGTTTTACATTTTCTCCATAACGTGTAAAACCCATTTCTTCAAGTGCTAATGCTACGGGTATTAAACCACTATCAATATATTGTGAATAAATTAAAATAACACCCTCTGCTATTTTATTTTCATTATCAATTGTTTTAATTACAATACTATCTAAAATATTTTTAATTTTAGCACTGTAATTTCCAATTAAATCACGTGAAAAAATTTTACCATAATTATCTAAAGTTGATTTTTTATATTCAAAACTACCTTTTATTGGTGGAGATTTTTCATCTACAAAATTCATTATTCGTTTTAATCCATTTTTACCTGTTAAATCACGAGGGTCTATTCTTATCATAGGTTTATTTTGAGATTCAGAAAAAGATATAACTGGTGATGATTGCCCAGCACTTTGACTTTCACCTTCTTCATTACCCTCTTCTTCTAAAATATCAGTTTCAAAAGCTACATCAATTTTTAAATCATTATTATAAACTGGTTTAAACTCTTCATCTTTCATGTTTTCATCATCAACTTTTTTATCTTCAAAACTTTCTTCTATTAAATCTGAATAATTATTTGTTGGAATAGTATCTATAACATTCTTTAATCCTGGATAAGGAAATGAAATTATTAATGCTTCAAGTGGTGTTTGTAATAAAGTATAACCAAATGATTCCATGTTTTCAAAACTAGGCATTTCTTTCATTACTCCTTTTTTTGTAGTTATTGATAAATTTTTATTTCTTAAATTAAATATTATATATTTATAAGCACAATATTGACAATTACCACAATTTTCACAATTACCTATTTTTATTAAATATAAATTAAGTATTCTATTTTTTTCTTGATTTTTAATTTTTTTTAAATTCATTTGATAAGATGGATATGGAATGTAATTAAATGTATTTTTTTTGGCAAATACATTTGGATATACACGATAAGGAAATGTATAAGGATTTTCTCCTCGTACAAAAGATATATAACCTGTTGCTTTTCTTATTAATAATTCTTCACCATTTTTCTTTAAATTTCCTTTTTTATCAAATATATCACTTGTTTCAATTCTACCTCTACGGTCATTGGTGTTCATTAAATTTAATAACCACACTATTTCTTTATAACTATTGTACATCGGTGTTGCTGAAAGTAATAAAAACCGAATATTTTGTGCTGCTCTTACAAGTAACTCTAAATTTATAGCTACTTTTTTATTTTCATTATCTTCTGTTTTTCTTATGTTATGGACTTCGTCAATAACTATTAAACGATTATCAAATTCATTTTTAAGCCTTTTTATAATTTTTTGATTCAAAGTTATTTTTTCTTTCCCAATAAGCTGAATTTTTGTTTTCTCTCGTGTTTCTTTATTAGATTCTTTTTCTATTATTCTTTTTTGTCTTATCTTTTCTAACTCTTCATTATAATGAATTGTTTTTATAATATAGTTAGCAAATTGACCATAACCTAAAAATAAATAATATGTATTGATTAAGTTTTTTATTTGACTAATAATTTTTTCTTTTGTTATACCTTTCATATTCATTGGATTAATCTCTTTTAATAATTTATTACCTATACACGCTCGTATGTTCCATATTCCATCTACAAGTTTTAACTTTCTCTCATCAAATAATTGTAATTTAAAGTTATCTTGTACATTTTCAGATGCCACAATTATTATTCTTTTTGTAATACCCATTTGTTTCATATAATCTCTCATTTCTTCACATACACCAATAGCACTACATGTATTATGTGTTACAGTAAAATCTCCAATTAAATATCTACAATTACCATCTAATGTAAAACCATAATAGTCATCTTCATTAACATATTTAACTTTAATTCCTGTAACTAAAACATTTTTTTTTTGTTTTCTAGCTTCTGCTTGTTTTTTTGGTATTATAGTTGGTATTGTTTCTATTCCTTCTCCACTTATATTTATTCTATTAACTATTTTATTTTTATATGACAAACTAGTATTTTTTTGTGATTTATAACAAGAAAAACCTAAACTTCTTGATAAATAAATTATATCGTTCATTAATTTTTCATTTTCTTGTATAAATTTAAAACCACTATTTGTTAAATAACCATTACTATCTAATAAACCAGCAAGAAGTTTTAACCTATTTTCTCTAGAATTACACTTATAAATAATTGGTATATGTTTATTTTTTACTAAATTTAAGTTTTCTATTATATTCTTAAATATATTATTTTTAACTAAATCATTTTCTGAAATACTAAAATCATTTTTGCTTTTATAATTTAAATTTAAATTGTTTTTTTTTAATTTTGTATTTAAATAATGTAAAACAACAGAATCTTTACATGATATAACAGCATCTGTATAATTTTCATTACCTAACCAATAACCTAACATATAAGGATCTAATGGCAATTCTTTTTCTGGAAAATCAACTGGAACTTTATATCCTTTTAAAACACCTTTTTTATTTTTAGATAAATTTAAATAATTTTTAACAGAAATTTCAACAATATTTTCAGATGTATTTTTTTTTATTTTATCAAAAAAATTATAAGCTTGGGTTTTTATTAATTCTTTTTCATCAATATTTACATCATTATAAATATAAGTTTTTGATTTAAATTCATTATTTTCTATCCATTGAATATTGAAATTTGAATTTAATTTATGTTTATTTTCACAAATTTTTGGAAATCCTGATGCTTTTAAACAAAGAATATGTTCTTCATTTACTGTATATTTCTCTCCTTTTTTTGAAATAACATCATACATTTTGTCTTTTCCTCTTGCTAAAGATAATACTTTTCTTGGTTTTGAATCATCGCCCATTAATAAATCTCCTACTTGTATATCTTGTATCATTTTAATATTTCCATCTGACATTATTAGAGGTGTATCTTTTTTCATACATTTTCCAGAACCTAAACCATGATAAAGTAATAAACTGTTATATGGTGTTTGAAATGATAAAAAGTTTTTTACAAAAACTTGATGAGGAGCTAATTCAAACTCTGCTTTAGATATTATATCAGCCTGTTCTTTAATATTTTTATGTATTGTTCCATCATATTTGGCATCATTAAATTCTTTTTTTTTTGCTATTTTTATGTTAAAATTAATGTCATTTAAATTTGGATATAAAAATTCATTTTCTTCTAGTTGTTTTTCTAAACATTTTCTTTCAACTAACTCTCTTTTCAATAAAAATTTATTACAATTATTTGTATAATAATTCTCTTCGGTACAATTTAATTTTTTGTATTCAGATTCTAAATTTGTATCGCACGGATTTAATATTACAACATTTTCATTTTTTTTAACATCACTAGAATTTGTTGTTGGAATAGATGAAGACGAAGCTAATTTTATATTAGAACTTATAGATGGTAATGAATCAGAAATTATTGAAGGAACTGATGAACTTGATGATGAACTTGATGATGAACTTGATGATGAAGTTAATTCATTAGAAGAAAAATTAATTTTTTCTCCTTCATTTTTTACTGATTTTTTTATACTAGGTGATATTTTAGAAGAATCTGATGATGACTCTACAATTAATAATTTCTTTTTTTTTTCTGACATAATACTTATATATTAATAATATAATCTATATTCTTCTAATACTTTATTAACATTTTTAATTAATTTAATTTTTTCTAAATTATATGGTCTTATTGAATTTAAACATTGTTCTAATGATTTCCATTCTTGCTTACTTACTTCTGTTTTTTGATAATTACTTAAATTTTCCAAACTATTATTCATATAAGCTAAAAAATACTTATGTTTATATGATTTATGATTTGTTCCTATAAAAGTTTCTTCAAAAGGTGTTAAGTTTTCTATAATACTTATATTATTTCTTGATAATCCTGTTTCTTCTTCAAATTCTCGTAAAGCACAATCTAAATCTTTTTCTTTAAAATTACGCCTACCTTTTGGAAACTCCCACTCTGTTTCATTCCAGTCTGTGGTACTTTCATTAATTATATCTTTTAGTGTCACTTGTTTATTATCAATTTCTATTCCATTTTTTATTATATCAAATTTTTTACTTGATAATGCCTCTTCATTTTTATATGGTGTTTTTGATGTTTCACCCCACATATTTTTCCATAATTTTTCATAAGGTTCTTCCAATAATCTTTTTTTTTCTGATATTGACATTTCATTAATTATGTTTTTTATTTGAAAAATATTATAAGGCAAATATTTACCTCTAATAAAGTCTATATATCCAAAACTGTCTTTTCTACGAATCATTAAATATTGAATTTTTTCATCAATAATTTTAAAAACGATAATTCCATAACTAGTAATAGGTAAATTACATTGATTTAATTGATGACCTTGTTTTCCACAATTATTACATACATTTGAATTTTTATTCATATATGTTTAAAGAAAATTGTTTTTATATCATTTTAGTCTAATGGCTAATCTTGATCCAAAAGTTTGGGGACCTAATTATTGGTTTTTTTTTCATACAATAGCAATATCATATCCAAATCATCCAAATAGTATAAAAAAAAAAAAATACTATGAATTTGTTCAAAATATTCCAATGTTTATTCCTGTTGAAAAGATAGCAACTGATTTTAGTAAATTATTAAACGATTATCCTATTCAACCTTATTTAGATAATAAAGAATCTTTTGTAAAATGGGTTTGGTTCATACACAATAAAATAAATGAAAAATTGGAAAAACCTAAAATTACATTGAACGAATTTTATTTAAAATATTATGAACATTATAAACCAAATAATATAAAACAAATAGAATATTACAAATTGAGTAAAAAAATTATATATTGTAGTTTAATTATTTCATTATCTGTATTAATTTACTATTTATACGATAAGTGAAAATAATATCATATATATATATAAATAATGAAAAATGATAAACTAGGAGGTAAATTACTGTCATCAGGCGGTTATGGTTGTATATTTAAACCTGCTTTAAGATGTTTTGGAAAAAACACAAGAGATAAAAATAAAATTAGTAAATTAATGACAATAAAACATGCTGAAGAAGAATATAATGAAATAATTGAAATTAAAAAAAAAATAGATAATATACCAAATTATAAAAAATATTTTTTAATTGATAATTGTAGTATTTGTAGTCCTGAAAAATTAACAAAAAATGATTTAAAAAATTATAATGAATGTACCGCACTACCAAAAGATGATATTACACTTAAAAATATAAATCAATCTTTAAACAAATTAAAATTAATAAATATTCCTTATGGAGGAATTACTGTAGAACAATTTATTCTTGAAAATAAAAGTTATAAAAAGTTAATAAAATGGAATAATTGTTTAATTTCTTTATTGAAAGAAGGAATTATTCCAATGAATAATAATAATATTTTTCATAGTGATATTAAAGATTCTAATATATTAGTTGATGAAAGTAATATTGATATGGAAACAAGATTAATAGATTGGAGTCTTACTGTTGAATATATTCCTAAAAGCAAATGTAAATTTCCTAATAATTGGAGAAATCGCCCACTTCAATTTAACGTACCTTTTTCAATTTTACTTTTTACTGATTTTTTTATTACAGAATATACAGAATTTTTAAAAGAAGACCATTCTGTTACAAAAGAAAGATTAGAAGAGTTTGTACCAGAATATTTGAAAAAATGGCAAATAAAAAGAGGTAAAGGTCATTATAGTTACATAAATAACATTTTTTATATGATATTTAGTAAAAAATTAACAAATATGACAATTTCACAAATAAAAAATGAAATTGAAGAAAATTATACAAAAAAATATATAAAAAATTATTTAATTAATGTTCTTTTACATTTCACATACTTTAAACCAAATGGTTTATTAAATATGCGTATTTACTTGGATGAAATATTCATAAAAATAATTGATATTTGGGGGTTTATAATAACTTATTTGCCACTTTTTGAATTATTATATGAAAATTATGATGAGTTATCAAAAAATCAAATGGAATTATTTTTTAAACTTAGAGAAATTTTTTTAAAATATTTATATGAACCAAGAGTAAAACCAATTGACATCAATGATTTAGAAAATGATTTAGTATCTATAAATAACTTTATTCAAAATGAATTTAAAAATTCTAGGTCATTAAGTAGAGAAACTTCGTCAAAATTATTTTCCGAAGCTAAAGGTTTAGCAAAGAAAACAACTAAATATTCTATACGTTTAAAAAAATATAAGAACAAGTCATCTTTAAAAACAACAATAAAAAATAGAAAATAACAATAAAAAATAAAAAATAGAAAATAACTATAAAAAATAAAAAATAATAAAATACTATTACAAAATAATATATAAACATATATTATTAGTATGTTTAAGGATTTTGAAAAACTTTGCACCCCCGCAAAATTATATTTTGCTATTGCTATTATCTCTATCATAATTGGTTTATTTAGTGGATTTCATTTTATTGCCATTTTAGGTAAATTAATATTTGCTTTCATTTATACATTTATTTTAAGTTGGTTATGTAAAAAAGGTTTCAAATCATTATCATGGTTTTTAGTTCTTATACCTTATGTTTTGTTATTCCTTGTTATTATTGGATTTCTTAAACTTTCAAAAAATCAAAGTACTATGTTAATAGGACAACAAAATAGTATGATAATGGGACAAAAATAAATAATATATATTTTAGAATTTAATTTAAAATATATATTATATAATGAGAACAGAAATTTGGATAATATTAATTACAGCATTTTTAATATATAATGCGTATCATGATGGCAAATATACAAAAATGTTAATGTCATACAAAAAATATTACACAATGATTTTTTATGCTATAATAGGAATAGGAATATTTTTATTAATTAAACGCAATCCTAATGATGGGAAAAATTTTTTGGCAAATGCCACAAATCTTGTAAAATATATGCCTATTGATAAATCATCAATGGAATTATTCTCTCCAATGTTTGATTTAACATCAAAAAATGAAACAGGATTTATGGAATCTTTCAATGGTTTAGAACCATCAAAATTTAATTCTAATCAAAAAATATTAAATTCTGGAAAAAATAGTACAAAAAGATCAGTTAGTGAAACAAAAAAAAAATATGTTGCTGCTAATCAAGAATGGAAATGTGGTCATTGTCAAAGTCAATTAGACCATACATTTGAAATAGATCATAAATTGCGTTTAGAATATGGTGGTGGCAATGATGTTGGTAATTTAATTGCTTTATGTAGAAATTGTCATGGAAAGAAAACAGCAAGTGAAAATATGTAGTTCAAGTCTCTGTTAAATATTATTTACACCTGTTCAAGCCTTTGGAATTTAACTAATTACCGACAAGCCGTTCAACCCTTTTTTATTTTTTATGTCGTGAAATTCGGTGTTGGAAATTACAAAAGGTGTAATGAATAATGGGAACAGATATTGTACGGCAATAATATTTTCACATCACAAATAAATTGTAATAAGTAGTAATTTTATTGTATCTATATATATTAATAAATATGAATAAATCAAATGATAATGAAAAAGTATTATCAAGAATAAACTCAATAGCAACTTTTTTACCAGTTATTATTATTATTATTATATTGGTTATATTAGTATTTGTAGTTATTTTCAATAAAGGATATGTATTTAGTAAACCTCAAACAAATGAAGCTGCTTTGGCAAATGTATTTATTATAATTTCTTTCATTTTTATTTTATTAATATTTTGTATAGCTTTACTTCCAAGTTTTAAAGAATTAAGTAAATTATTTAATCAAATAAATAGTGTAACATATATTATTATATATACAATTTTTTTAATACTATTTTTTAGATTGTTACCTAGTAATATATTAAATGATTATGCTTATATAATTACTCCAGTAACTTTAATTTTATCATTATTATTATTTTACAAAAGTTTACAAACTAAACATATAGAAAATTTTAATATTAACTATGAGAGAATAAAAACAATCATATTATTTTTCTGTCTTATTACAATTTGTATTGTGTATTATTCTGTAGATCCAGGTGGTTTAATTCAAAAATATTACGGAACATCTTCTATTTTAACAATATTATTAGGTGTATTTGCTTTTTTATATTTAATTGTTTTACTAACATTACCAGAAAAATATGAAATTTCAAATAAAAATGAATCAAATAATTTTTTAAAAAATTTTTCTAAATTTTCTGTTATAAGTAGTATATTATTTATATTATTTTTAGTTGTTATTACAATTATTATAATTACATATCCTGGAGGTTTTTTAAATGATGTTAATACATCTAGTATTGTTTTACCATTTATTTTAATTATTTGTATTTTATGGTCAATATTATTAGTATCTAATTTATTTCAAAATACAACTACAAGCGAATCTTCTAAAACAAAAATAAATCTTTTCAAAAAATCACTTTTGATATTATTTGGTTTCACTTTTTCATGTATTATGATTGCCTTTATTGTTTATTTTATTCAAAATTTATCTGGTCAATCTAGTATTGTAAGTTTTATTTTAAATATTCTTTTAGTAATAGCATTTTTAACATTAATTTATAAAACAATAAATGTAAAATTACCTCAAAATAATTCAAAAAAAAGTGCGTTTTTTGATATATTCGCAAATTTATTTTTATATATACCTTGCTTATTTTCTGATGTGTTTGATTCTATTATAAAATTGTTTTTCTTTAAATATGATTCTGAAACAACTGGTTCTATAATTTTAATATTAGTAACTATATCTTTAGCTTTAATTTATTATTATTTACCAACATTTAAAGAATTAATATCTAGTCAAGGTGGTAAACTATTGGTTGATAATCCTATTTCAATTGATACATTAAATACATTAGGAAATTATCAAGAATTAAATGGAAGTGATAAATTTAATTATCAATACGCAATTTCTTTTTGGGTATTTATTGATTCAGCACCTCCTAGCACAAGCACAAATTATTCAAAATACACTTCTATAATGAATTTTGGAGAAAAACCAAATGTTCTTTATAAAGCTAGTACAAATACATTAATAATTACAATACAACAAAAAGACCTTAAAGAAAATAGTAATAATCAAATGTTGGAGTTTGATGATAATGGTAATAGAATTATTTATGTAAATAATAATTTTTTATTACAAAAATGGAACAATATAATTATCAATTATAATAGTGGAACTTTAGATATATTTTTAAATGGTGAATTGGTAAAATCTGCTATAGAAGTAGTGCCTTTTTTAAGTTTAGATTCTTTAATAATTGGTTCAAACAATGGAATTAAAGGAGGAATATGTAATTTTATTTATTATAACAAACCTTTAACAACAATTAATATTTATTATATTTATAATTCAATGAAAAATAAAACACCTCCTGCTCCAAAAAAAACAAACAAAACAATTATCTCTAATTAACAAGCAATTTGTTTTTGTCTACAAACCTGTAAATTTTTGAATATGTAAGTATAAAAATAATTATTCATCAAATTAAGTAGATTATTTCTAAATCTATATTATACAATGAGTCCTTTAAGCATCGTTATAACTATTGTTGTCATAATTTTAATAATAATGTTCTTGAAATATATCTTTACAGACCCTTACACTCTTCAAAATTTACAAAATGGTCAAACTAGTTCAACAATTAATGCGAGTTCTTTAGCAACAAATGGTTCTTCTGTTCCTTCAAGTAATTTTGCGTACTCTATTTGGTTTTACATAAATGATTTTAATTATCGTTATGGTTATCCTAAAGTAATTTTTGGCAGAATGGGTGCTCTAAGTAAAAATGATGGTGGTTCTATAAGTGGTATTAGTGGTGTAGATCCTTGTCCCGCAGTTATTTTAGGAGCAGTTGAAAATAACATTCAAGTATCTTTAGGTTGTTATCCAGGCTCAGACCAAGAACCTACTACTGGTGGAAAAACAATTGTTCACACTTGTTCTGTTGCAAATATTCCTGTTCAAAAGTGGGTAAATTTAGTAGTAAGTGTTTATGGAAGATCACTAGATATTTATATTGATGGAAAATTAGTTAGAACATGTTTGCTTCCAGGTGTAGCAAGTATAAATAATAATGCAAATGTTTATGTAACACCTGCTGGTGGTTTTGATGGTTGGACTTCTAAATTTCAATATTATCCTAATTCATTAAATCCACAAGATGTTTACAATATTTATGTTAAAGGTTACGGAGGTAATATGTTTTCAAATTTATTCTCATCATATCAAATACAATTTTCTTTAATTGAAAATGGAACAACACAAAGTAGTGTTACAATTTAATAAAATTTTCTTATTTATTTAATATATATATAATGAACAATAATTCAGGATATAATACATTTTCAACAAGTAAAGGCACTTTTGGAACTAGAGAATTTTTAGAATCAAATAGTTTAGTAGCAAAATTTGCATTTTTAATTATTGTTATTTTTGCTTTTATTTTTTTGTTAAGAGTAGGTATTTCAATTATGTCTTATTTTTTAGGACCTAAACAATCACCTCATTTAATTGATGGTATGGTTGATGCTACTCAAGCAATTATTTATCCACAAGACCCAAGTAATAATAATACCGTTACTATTTATAGATCTGTAAATGCCAGTGATGGTATTGAATTTACATGGTCTGTTTGGATTTACATAAATAATTTACAATATTTAGAAGGACAATATAAACACGTTTTTTACAAAGGTAATAGTAATTTAAATAGTAATGGTTTAAATTTTCCTAATAATGCTCCAGGACTTTACATAGCACCAAATTCAAATACTTTAGTTGTTATGATGAATACATTTAATGAGATTAATGAAGAAATACTTATTCCTGATATACCGTTAAATAAATGGGTTAATGTTATGATGAGATGTTCTAATAAAACTTTTGATGTATTTATAAATGGAACTATTACTAGAAGTGTTACTTTAATGGGTGTGCCTAAACAAAATTTTGGTGATGTTTATGTTGGAATGAATGGTGGTTTTGATGGATATATTTCTAATTTATGGTATTATAATTATTCTTTAGGAACTGCCACTATTCAAAGTATTGTTGAAAAAGGACCAAATACTAAAATGATTGGAAACAATGGAATTAATCTCAAGAATCCTAACTATTTGTCATTAAGATGGTTCTTTTATGGTTCTAATGATATGTATAATCCATAATTTTTATATAAAATTTTATTTTTGTAAATAATAAAATTTTAACAATTATATATATCAAATGACATATAGATATTTGCCTCAACCTCCAAAAGCTTGGTATCGTGTAGAAAATAAGTGTACTTTTGACACAAATAACGATAATTTATATTATGACCCTTTTACAAAAAAATATATAACTTTAAATGAATTTTATTATCGCACAGCATTAATAAATAAAGGTAATGTTTTACAATATAAAAGTAATAGTTCTAATCTCACAAAAAAACAGCGTTATACACAAATAGCAAAAGGATTATGGGTAAATAGAACTAGAACTTGGGCTACTCAAACTGAAACATATACAAATCCAAATACTACTAGTTTAAAAAGAGTTAATTATATAGAATATCCACCAGATAATTTAATTCCTGGACAACCAAATAATCCTGCTGGTCCATTTATTTTTAATAATGATAATCCATATAATTGTGAAAAATCTATATTTAAAGATGGAGGAAATCTATTATGTAGTGTTTATGAAAATCCATGTACTGGATATATTGTTGAAAAAACATTTCAAAATAATTACTATCCTAGTACTGATTCTGATGTTCCAGGAAAAATTACTCCTTTATATTGGAATCCTAAAATACAAACTTGGTATCCAAGACAAAGATACACAATGAATAATAGTACTAATAAATGGCCAATTAACTATAAATTATTTACTTCTGCTGCTACTCCTTACTCACCTATTTTGTCATTTTTACAAATTTCTACTAATTCAATTACTTTGAATTGGACAGCAACACCAAATGTATGTGTTCCTATTACTAGTTTTAATATTTTTCAAAATAACAAATTATTAATAAATGTTACTTCAAATACATTTACATTTACAATAAATAATCTTATCATAGGTGTTTATCAATATTATATAACTGCTATTAGTAATGTGTATTCATCACCTTTTTCAAATACAGTTATTATTACTATATAAAGTTATATTTATGTTCTTAAATTAGGATTTACACATATTTCATTTGTTGGAAAAATTTCACCAGATAAACATGTATCATTTACACCTATATATGCACAACTTCTATAACCTCTATCTTCGCCTATATAACAATAACCTGTTTTTGTTCCTCCCATTTGTATATTACTAGTAGATTCATCTTCTTGATAATCTTGTTTATTACTTTGTTGTGCGTTTGATGTATTTAAAGCACGGTTTAAGGTATTATTTTGTAATACATCTGCTTGAGGTATTGTATTTTGAACTGGTGTGTTTTTTACAGTAGTTTGTGCTTGAACACCTTGAGGTAAAACATTTTGAATATCAGTCAAACCAGTATTTATGGTATCTGCTGTTGTATTTACAACAGCTTTTGTACCAGTTGCTGTAACATCTACAATTTGACTACCAGTTATTACAAGCCCACCAAACAATTTTTTAAATAATGGTGTAAAAAAATTACTAATATCTTGTGTTCCTTTTGCTAAATAAATAAAAATATTAATTCCTAAAAGAGCAAGAATAAAAATAATGATTAACCATGTTGTTAATGAAATATTTTTTATAGAATCTAAAAATGTTCCTGAATCATTAGAACTTAAAGAACCTAAATAATCATTAGAGTTATCAATATTTATACTAGGCATCGCCATTTCATTTGATTGTAAAATAGTTTTTGATATATTTTCACTTGAATTATCCATTATAATAAAAATATATATATTTATTTTTATTATATATTCGCATTTATTGTAAACTTAATAAATATAAAAATTGATTAAGGTCCGCAAGTAATTCGTCTCTAATAGTAAATAGATCCATATTTGCCATTAATTTCATAGCTTTATGACTTGATAAATTTACTAAATAGCTTTTGAAATTATTTATTTTACTTATAAATTGTGTATTTTTATTAACATCTATTAAAGAAATACTTTTTTTATGTGATAAATCAATTCGCACTCCTGATTTTCCTAATAATACTTCAATAAATCTATCCATGTGTTCATTAATTTTTGAATAAATGTTATCACTTGCTTTATGTATTGAATAACTATAAGTTTTCCAGTGAAAAAGTTTAATCATTAATAACATTTCAAAAAAATATACTGATATTTCATTTTCAAAATTACGTAATATCATTTTTGATGACAACAATTTATGTTCTCCACGATATTTTTTTGTCCAAGAAATATTATTATTTTTTTTAGAATGTCGTAAAGTTTTTGTTTTCATATTGTTTTTGGTTTCTTCCATTTTATATATATATATATATATATATATATTTATATTCTTGGTAAAAATTTTTCTCTAAATATATATATAGCTTCTATTTTTTAAATTTTTTTTTCTAAATTAGAATTTTTAATTTTTTTATATATATAATCTTTTTTATAT
>Ga0114962_10000406_pt1 | contig 38489 bp, 20 predicted proteins | sample C_130820_MF_Meta_FD_87017 | JGI IMG/M metagenome (GOLD analysis project Ga0114962, IMG submission 87017) | Freshwater microbial communities from Lake Croche, Canada to study carbon cycling - C_130820_MF_MetaG | ecosystem: Environmental > Aquatic > Freshwater > Lake | place: Lake Croche, Canada...
ATCTATGGAGAATCGCCGTTTTGCGCCACCTGGCGGTTCTGTCGGGGTTCCGAAGGAACCCAACCTGGAATCCCTTCGGTCAGAAGACCGAAGGTCTTCAACCTTGAGCACCGAAGGTGCTCTTAGGGATTCCTTGGCAAAACGTCCAAAAGTGTATTATTGATAAATATATATAAAGTTGTATCAATACTATAACAATATTATGGCAGCAAATTACGAAGATTATTGTAATTATTTACAGAGCAATAGTACATTTGCAGAATTTAAACAACATAGTCATTACCGTGTAATTTTAGAACACGTATCTGTAGATGAAGGATATAGATATTTGTCCTTGATTGAAACAGAATACGATATTCCACTTGAACATATTGAGAAATTTATTACAATGAATGATACTTATGGTAATCCAATTAAAGAATCCTTCGTTTCGGGCAAATACAATGTGACAATACTATGTTCTCCTACTTCTCTGCGATATATTTATCATTCATTAGTCATATTAAAATATTACGAAACTACCAAATTAAGAGAAATAGTAGAGGTTGGTTGTGGATATGGTGGACTTTGTCTTGCCATCAATTATTTCGCGGATTTATTACATATACCTATTGATAAATACCATTTGATTGATTTACCTGATGTATGTCATCTGATAACCCATTATCTGTCAAAACACGAAAGCACAATAAAAATACCTTTTGAAACATATGAATCGAGCACTTTTGGAAGAACAATAAAATCCGAAAACCTGTTTTTGATTTCGAACTATTGTTTTACAGAAATTGATGACGAATATCGTAATAATTATTGTGATAATTTGCTACCAAAGGTAAAAAATGGGTTCATGGTATGGCAAACCGATTTTTTTCCTTCATTAAGTACAGATATATTAAAAAAAAATATAGTAAGTTTCGTGGAAGAAAGACCAAAAACATCAGAAAATTATTTTGTTTATTTTTAAATAAAAAATATAAAAATGAAAGTGTAAATAAATGAATATGGAGTCGATAAATAATAATTTATTTTATGTGAATAATTCCGTAACGTATCCACCTTTTAAGAATGGTTATTACTTGGAAGAATTTTTTTTCAAATATATGAGAGATAACAAACTAGAAAAAAACACGGAAGGGCGTTTATACATACCGGCATTATGGACAAATTTTCAAATAGAAGATTGGTTTAAATATAAAAGATCAGAGATGCAGGAATCATTAGACGAATATATAAAAGAGAATCCATCAGAAAATGGATATTTTACAGTAGTTCAACATGATGATGGTCCAATGTTAACTTTACCAAGTAACACAAAGGTATATGGGGCTTGCAGTGGTAATGTACCTTTACCATTAATATACGAAGATAAGAATGAAACACTTTTAAAAATAAAGAATGATACCAAAATAGATTATAATAAAAAGACAACATTATGTTCATTTGTAGGAACAGTAACACATCCTGTAAGAAAAAAATGTATAGATCAATTGAATAATGTTTCAGGATTTAGTTTTATATATAAGACAAGTTGGAGTACTGACATAAATAAAGATTCTCAGATGTTGTTTATAGATACAACATTAAATTCACGTTTTGCTTTAGCTCCTAGAGGATATGGTAGATCAAGTTTCCGATTTTTTGAAATATTACAATTAGGAGTGATTCCAGTTTACGTATGGAATGATATTGAATGGTTACCTTATAAAGATAAGATAGATTATACAAAATTTTGCATTTCCATACACGAGAACGAAATAAATAATTTACCAAATATTTTAAATAATATTACAGAAAATACTTACAATGAAATGTTAGCGAATTATGAAGAAATAAAAGATAAATTTTCCTTAAATTATATTTGTGAATATATAACAGGTAATTCTCTATCTATGGAGAACCGTATATCATTATGTATAACAACAATGGATCGTTTTGATAATTTTCTCTCAAAAAATTTAGATAAATACATAGATTTTTTGATTGACGGGTTAATCGATGAGATAATAATAACAGACGAGAATGGTAATGATTATAAAAAAATAAACGAAAAATACAAAAATTTATTAGAACAAATGCCAAATTTTAAAATATACAAAAATGAGAAAAGATTAGGTGTTTTTAAAAACAAATTGAATGCTTGTAAATGTGCAAGTGGTAAATACATTGCATTGATCGATTCTGATAATTTTCCGGATAGAAACTATTTTGAAAAGGTAAAAGAGTATATAAGTAAAAACGAAAAATCATTTCCAGAAAATATAATATTAGCTCCATCAAGATCTATAAACCATAACGATGCTCCAAATTTAAATTACAAGGAGTTCGAAAATAAAATAATAAATAAAACGAATATAATAGAACATCTTCCAAAGATAAAATTCCAAGTTCTTTTAAATACGGGCAATTATATTATAAGCAAGACTATAACTGATAATATAAAATATGATGATGAAATAATGGATATAATTTCAGGTTGCGATGTAGTCTATTTTAATTTATTGGCATTTAAACAATTTTCAGATCTAGAGCTACACGTTATAGAGGGGTTAGAATATTCACATACAGAGCATAAAGATGGCGAATACAATAAACGTGATCCGAGATGTGATTATTTCAGAGATCGGATAATAATGCCAGAATATTATAAATTATAAATTATTTTTATCATTATATTTGCGTAAAAGGTTCTCAATAGGAGTTTTAAAATATTTTTCATTGAGAAGTAATCGCTGCATAGTTACAACACGTTGATATTCGGTTTCATTATTTTCAAAATAATTGATTTTTTGAATGATATCAGTATGGTTTTCAACGTGGCATTCGTCAAGAATTAAGTTATTAAACATTATCAACTTTTTATTAGCTAATATGAGTGTACCTGCAGATATAACTTCAAGTATTCCATTACCTCGAATGACACGTCCATACAATTTAACAAAATATTTTGCATTAAATATGCGGGTAATATTTTCAACAATATTTTGTGAATGTAAAATGATAGGCATATTGCATTGTTTACCAATTTCTGAAATAGAAGGATGTGGATTGATAACAGGTCGTTCTTGAGTATTATTAATTTCCTGGAAAATACCTATTTTTTTATCGTAGAATATATTCATTTTATTCATCATATTTTCAACAGTATAAGGGCCTACGAATGAATATGGAAATCCAATAGAGAACGACGGTAAATTATGTTTACAAACATCTTGATTAAGAATAATATCATAACCAGAAATCAATTGATTTACCATACGGTCTTCATTTTCACCGACAAAATAACACCATAGAATATTAGTATGAGAATTGGTAATACGTTGAGGAACACAGGTATTAATACAAATAACAATATTATACTTATCCCAAAGGACATCATCAACATTATGAGAAACAGAATCAATAGTTCTATCTTGATGAAAAGTTTCATCTAAAAAAGGAAGGCTCGGATTTTTTAATTTTTTGGAGAATTGCATATTTTGTAAACAATCATTAGGGAGAACATTTTTATTTATATTACACGGGAATTCATTAGTATCTTTGACAATAATAAAATCGGCCGAGAAATGTTCGGCAAGACCAATTGCAGGGCATCTCATAAGAGTAGTTTTAAAAATATCAATAAAATTATTAGTAATATCAGTTACCCATAGGTCTTGATAAACAGAGGATTTGACAATGGCGATTTTAAGGTTCTCCATTGAAAAGGATAGGAGTATTATTTTTAAGTAATAAAAATAATATTATTATAAAATTTGTTTAAGTAAGTGTTTAACATAAGGACATAATTGAATGTTATTTTTATTAGCTTGATGTGCTAATAAATAGTTATTAGCTGTGCTATTTATACTATTCATATTTTCTATATATTCGTCATAAATATGTGATAAAAATTTTATCATAGTTTTTTGTGAAGTGAACCAAGAATGGTCAATACATTCTTTACAGATACATTGCCAATAAATAGTATTGGGGTCATCGGTAACTTTTATAGGAAATTCTTCTAATAATTGCATATCCGGACGAAGGAAAATTACACGATCATAATCAGAATCATCTGGTAACATATTAATTGCTTGTTGATAAATAAACTCAGCAGGAACACTAGTATTATTATTGGGATTATTATCGAAAGGTTTATTATATATATGTTTATATTCATCAGATAAATTGCTATACCATTCGTCCCAACAGTTAATTTGTATTTGCATAATTCTAAAAAAAGGAAATTGTTGATAGTGTTTATAAAGATTTTCCTTAGTTATAATATCATTAGTATACTCATAATCAAAATTAATATTATTATGATGATTAGAATGACCCTTAATATTCCAAGTGCATATATATAAATCTATTTTGTTAGTTTTATTGTAGTTTTCCATAGAATTGGGGAATAAAATACCCATATTATTTAAATATTTTAAATAGCTTTCTTGAATTTCTTTTGAATCAAAAGTTCTCATTTGACCAACGAGTAGTAATGCACAATTTAAATTATTCATTAAACTATATATAAGTAATTATTTATATATATAAGTAATTATTTATATAAATTATGGTGGTTATAATTATACCATTAGGTGGAATAGGTGATAGGTTTAAAAAAAATGGCTATACAAAACCGAAAGCATTAATAAATATTTTCGGAAAACCAATTATTTTTTATTTATTAGATAATATTGAATCATCAAGTATGAAAATAGATTTCGTATTAATACCATATAATAAAGAATATGAAAAATATAGATTTGAAGATTTATTAAAAAAAAATTACCCAAATATTAATTTTAAATTTATCGTTTTACAAAAAAATACAGAAGGTGCTGCAGAAACAGTTAATATTGCACTAAAAACAATAGAAATAGATATTCCAGTACTATGTTTGGACGGAGATAATTTTTATAATATAGATATAATAAAAATATGGAATAAAAGTAACAAAATTATTACATTTGAAGATAATAATGATAATGCTATTTACTCTTACATAAAATTATCACCAAATAATACTGTTGATGACATTATTGAGAAGGAAAAGATTTCGAATATAGCTTGTTGTGGTGCATACGGATTTTCTTCATCAAAAGAATTACTTAAATATACAAATAAAATAATAAATGAAAATATTAGAAATAAAAATGAATATTATATTTCAACTGCAATATGTGAGATGATAAATGATGGTGTAATATTTCAAAATAAAAATATTGATATAGAGAATTGGCAATGCTTAGGAACGCCAATACATTTACTCAAATATTATAATAATTTTCCAAAATATTCTTGCATAGATGGTAAACAAAAAATAAAACCTATGCGTATTTGTTTTGACCTTGATAACACATTAGTAACATATCCTAGAATTAAAGATGATTATACAACTGTAGATATAATTGATAAAAATGTAGAATATTTGAGATATTTGAAAAAATTTGGACATACAATTATCATTTACACAGCAAGACGAATGAAAACACATAATGGAAATGTTGGTAAATTGATGTGTGATATAGGGAAGATTACATTTGATACGTTAGAAAAATTTGATATACCATACGATGAAATATATTTTGGAAAACCCTATGCTGATGTTTATATAGATGATCTAGCAGTTAATTGCTTTGATGATATGGAAAAAATAATTGGATTTTATACAGATAAAATAGAAACTAGAAGTCATAATAATATATTATCAAGCACAATTGATTGCTATGATAAGTTTTCAGATGATTTGTCAGGTGAAATTTATTATTATAATAACATTCCGAAAGAATTAAAGGATTTATTTCCAATAATGTTGGATTATGATGTAGAAAATAAATGGTATAAAGTAGAAAAAATAAAAGGTGTCTCAGTAACAGTATTATATTTATCTGAATTACTTACATCTGAAACATTAAAACATATAATGAATTCAATACATCGCATTCATAATCATAAAAGCATAAGTATTGATAAAAATTTGAATATTTATGAAAATTATTGTTCAAAATTAAAAAGTCGCTACGAAAATTATAATTATTCTATTTACAATGGCAGTGATGTTTTATATGAAAAGATTTATAAAAAATTAGAAGAATACGAATTACACAATAGAGGAAAATTATCAATTATTCACGGGGATACAGTTATGACAAACATAATGATAAATCATTTTGATAAAATAAAATTTTTTGATATGCGTGGGCGAATTGGTAAAATAAATACTATTTACGGCGATTCTATGTATGATTGGGCAAAACTGTATCAATCACTCATAGGTTATGATAAAGTACTTATTGATAAACAACTAAGCGATAGTTACGAAAAGAAAATGATTAAGACATTTGAAGAGTATTTTGAAGAATTAAATACTGGATTAAATTTAGAAGATTTAAAATGGGTAACAAAAAGTTTATTATTTTCATTAATACCTTTACATAATAATGACAAATGTAAAAAATATTACGAATTAATAGATAATATATAATAATTTACACCAATGAAGATTTGAAGGTTTTTCGGAGCCACGAAGTGGCATAGAAAAACCTAGATCATTCATAGATGTAACCGATCTTCGATCGGTGAAATCGACGGATGATGAATTTAGACGCCTAAGCAGCCCCTATGGACCTGCAGGAGGGGCATCTGGTTGAACACCTTTGCTTCGCAGTCGGCGTTCCATTGTATTTTTTCAAAGGTGTAAATCGTCAATTGTTTTGTAAATAATTATTATAGCATAATATAATGAAAAAATTTATTTCTTTTGGTGGTCCTTCAGAAGTATACCATAGAACATTAAATAGAATATGTAACGAAGCCAAAGATTTTGACTATTTTGACGAAATAGTGGGATTGACAGAAAAGGTTTTAATGGACGACGTCAACTTTTGGGAAAAAAATAAGGAGTTTGTATTAAAAAATAGTAAAGGCTATGGCTTTTGGATATGGAAACCGTATTTAATAAATAAAGAGTTAGAGAAAATGAATGATGGTGACATATTAGTATATACGGATGCTGGATGTAAAATTAATAAAAATGGTAAGAAAAGATTTTTGGAATACATAGATTTATTAAATAATAATGAGAACGAGTATGGTGTATTATCATTTCAATTAGATTATGAAGAATATATGTATACTAAAAAAAAAATATTTGATTACTTTGATTGCTCCGATGAAATAAAGAACAGTTATCAATTTATGGCAACATCTGTAATAATAAAAGCGAATAGGCATTCAAGAGACCTCATTAAAAAATGGAGCGAGATATCACTTAATTATGAATTAATAAATAATGATTTATGTGATATTGAGAATTGTAAATTCAGAGATAATCGAAACGATCAATCAATATATTCAATTTTAGTAAAAATTTATGGATCTATTAAAATAAACGACGAAACAAATTTTAATAATCCAAATGACGAAACAAATTACCCTATATTATCAAAAAGATTGAAATAACTCTTTAAATATGCAATAATTTCTACACTAAAATCTTTATCATAGCCGTTAAATTTCGATACATCATAAAATATATTCTTAAAAGTTACCTTATTATCATCATCCGCTGATAATCTAGGTTTTGAACCGCCTGTCGGCTTTTCAAAACCTTCAGAAGAGTAATTGTAAAAATATGGATGATCTTTACCACTAATAAATAAAATCTTATTATCACTATTAAATTTTAATAAAACTGTTTTTATTTTATTAAACGTTTCTTCATTAATATAATAATATCTTGTTAACAATATAAAAATACTTTTTTTGCTTTTTAAATCTGAAGATAATCTTTCAAATCTTCTTTCATATTTTTCAAAATTAGTTGGATCATTATCTGAGTCGTGGGGGAAAAAAATATTGTTATTTTTATTTAATCTGTTATTTGTAAATGCATTTCCGATATATCTTTCAGTAATATTTTTTATAGGTATATTATCAAATTCATTGATAATATTTAAAACGTTATAAATTATGTTTGTATCATTTAATTCATCAACATTGGTAACCCAATCAAATGGATATGTTTTTTTTTTCAAATTCAAAATTCTTAAAATAGAAGGAATAGAACAATGATCACCTATCGAAATAATATTATAATCGTCAATCATTAATTTTATATATGTATAATTTCAAATATTTAAATACAATTAATTAAATATTTTTATTATGGTAAAAATAGCTTTTTGGGACAATTGTCTTTGCGAATGCGGAACAACAGTTGCTCTTTATGATTATGCATATTTCAATAAATATTTATTGAACAACGAATCAATAATAATGTATAATTCTACGCGAAAAGAGACAGAACAAATAATTGTAGATCAATGTAAATCAGAATTTGATGTATATGGAGTGGATAGTTGGTCAAAAGTAGATGATATTTTATTGGAGACCAAATGTGATATTTTGTATATAATAAAAGGTGGACAAAATGAAGGACAAATAAGCAAATATGTAAAAACTGTGGTTCATTGTGTTTTTGCAACAATTGAACCACACGGTGACGTTTACGCTGCAGTTTCAGATTATATAACTGGAAATGAAGAATATAAATTTCCTGTCGTTCCGCATATGATAAATATGCATAATAATGGAAAGGATATGCGCAGTGAATTAGGTATTCCAGAAAATGCTACTGTTTTTGGAAGACATGGTGGAAAATGCCAGTTCAATATACAATATGTCAAGAATATCGTCTATGATATTGCAAAGAATAATCCGAATATCTATTTCTTATTTTTAAATACAAACCAATTTTGTCCAAATTTACCAAATATAATTCATATTCCACTCTTACCAAGAAATAAAATTGTAGAGTTTATAAATACGTGTGATGCAATGTTATGGGGTCGTGAAATGGGAGAGACATTTGGACTAGCAATAGCTGAATTTTCAATAAATAATAAACCGGTATTATACACAAATGGACATTTTAATGCACATTGTAAATTACTTGGAGATAAGGGTATTTTTTATGATCAATCATCGTTATATAATATAATATTAAATTTTAATAAGGATGATGTAAAAATAAAAGATTGGAATGCATTCAAAATATATGAACCTAAAATAGTAATGAAAAAATTCAAGGAAATATTTATTGATCCATTTTTTCCTAGAAAAAAGGTAGCATTATGTTTGTATGGCCAACCAAGATTATATGAAAAAGGATACAATATTTATAAAGACTTTATGGATAATAATAAAGAATATGAATTTGATATTTTTTACCATACTTGGTTTGATAAAGAAATTGAATATTATAATGTAAATGAAGGTAGATGTATATCAATAGAAGAACGTAAAATAGATAGAGAAATTATAGAAAAATTAAATGAGGTTTATAAACCAAAAAAATATCAATACGATACACCAATAAAATTTGAATTAAAAAAATACGAAAATTCACTTATTTATAAAAATACTATAAATAAGAATAGAAACGCAGAAGATAACAATATTTATTCTCAATTTTATTCTCGTAATAAGGTAAGAAATTTATTAAATGAATCTTCAGATGAATACGAGTATGTTATTACTGGAAGATTTGATTTTTTAAATAAAATAGATTTAAAATTAAATGAATTAAATAATGAATATATATACGTAAGTAATATTCATTATCCTAGAAAAATTATTCCAGATAATTTAATTATAAGTAATAAAATTAATTATTTAAATATATTTAATATTTACGAAAATTTTAAAAGCATATTAGATAATGAACAATTAAAAAATGAAATTGAAAAAATAAACGAACAATATATATTAAATGCTGAAGAATTAATTTTAATTAATATAATAAAAAATAATATATTAGAAAATGTAATAACAACAGAAAAAATACCAGATTTTCACTGATAATAAATCAATGTTTTTTGTAAATAATAGAAAACTGTGAATCTACATTTTGAAAATAATTATCAATTTTTAATATTTGTTGACTAATTTCATCACATTTATTTAAATCATTAATATAAATACTTCTAAAATTTTCAGAATTATCCTTCATTTTTAAAAAAATATTTCTAGTAGTATTAGAAAAATCTTCAAGAACATCATAGCCAGGATAATCCTGTGAAGAATGAATATCTTCCATAATAAATATTCCTCCATCTTCTAATAAATCAAATAAATAAAAGAAAGATATTTGTTGATCTCTCATTAGATGGCTTCCATCGTCTAATATAACTTTAAACTTAATATTTTTATTATTACAATCTTGAACAAATAATTTTAATTGCTCTTCATTGGACTGATCTAATTTTACAAGTTTGACGTTTTTATAAATATCATTATTACTGTTAACTTCATTGAAAAAATTATCAGAATTATTGAATATATTTCCATTACCTTGCTTACCTTCAAAAGTATCTGCTCCATAAATAGTTGCATTTTTGAAATAATTACTCCACATCTTAATACTAGATCCAAAAAAAACACCAATTTCAAGAAAATTAAATGAATTATCCTTGAATGGTTGAAGTACCGTTTCATAAGTATCACAATATCCGTGAGATAATTTATCAGTTCCAAATTTTCTAGCAAGTTCAGAAAGAGACATAATAAATTGATTATAATAATAATATTTAAATAGTTTATATATTTTATTATAAACTATTTATGACGATAAGTATCTGGATCATCATAAACTGATGTAGGATATGTGGGGCAAATTTTTTTATTTAAATCCATAACAATATTATTAACATCAAAAACGTTATCATTATGATGAGCCAATTTAATAAATCTGGAAACATTAGATTGATAATCAAGAATACATATTGATGATTTAAACACAATATCTAGACCGACGATCATATCAATAGTATGTTGATATTTTTGATAAGAATTCATATTGATAACTTCTACCGTATTTTGCAAATTATTTTTAATTTTATCAATATATTTTTCATTTGTTTTAATATTGGTTCGAATAATATTAGGAGAACTAGAAATAAGTGTACCTCTACAATCCTTATTACATAATGTGATTAAGTTAATATAAAGATTGTTAGACTGAATATAATCTTGTATTTCTTCATAACAAGTGTAATCATCTGTTTGTAAAAAAATTGTTTTACAATAAGGATCTTTGAATAATAGTAATTGAATATATAATTTTGAATCAAATAACTTACTTTCACCATATAACTTATCACCTCGACGAATAAAAATAGATCCATAATTATTATCAATAATATTAATTTTTAGTTTAGTTTCATTGATTTTATCAATAGTTTTACTATTATATTTATAAATATCCCACAAATATGTTTTATACTCGTATATTGAATAATCTTCAAGAATATCAAAAAAACCAACATTTTTAACATTTGGTATAATAACATTTTCAACAATATCAATATTAGAAAAATAATCTTCCCAACCTAAATTAGATAAAAACATCCATTTACTAGAATCAATAATAAAATTATAATTATTTTTTCTACAATAAATATAATGATTCATAGTAAAAAAAAACGCCGAAAAAAATCCTGAACTATTATCAAGTCTAGAAATAATCATTATTTATAATAATAAATAATGGCTATATACTTATTACGTTATAAATATCTTTTATATTTCGTCATTATATAATCAGTAAAATTATATCCATCTCTATTCCAAAAATCATATGTAAATGTTTCACCCCAGTATACAGGTAAAGGTTGCCATAATTTATTTATCCCATTAAAATAAATATTAAAGATACCTTGTTCATTGGTTCTTGAAATATGAAATTTATTCGCATAAGCGATTAGATCATTTTTAACATTTTCATTAATAATTTCTGAATTAAATAACATCATAGTCGTTTGAAAATTGTCACAAGTTAAATCAACAAGGTTCTCTAATTCTTTAAAAATTTCTGGATATGATTGTGAATCAAATTGATCTTTATAATTATTTTTAAATAATGGATAAGTATCTGAATGGGCTATAAATTTATGATCATATTGTTTAACGATCTCCCAGAAAGGTGATATAGGTTTACTAATATTCATCCCTGAATCTAAATATAAAATATATTTCCATTGTTTAAAAAATACATCAAAAACGTGAATTTTATGCCATTGAAATGTTTTTTCAAGTTCTCTACCATCAATACTTTGTCGAAACGGACGTTGTTTAATTTTATCTAAAATATTAGATAAATCAATATTATCAAATGTTTTAACAGTTACAAAGCAATCATCCATACAATTTTGAAAATCATCAGTCCTATTCTTTATAGAATCTTCATCAGTAATGATAACTATATCATCATTATAACTACCAAAAGTTCTTAAATCATAAATAGTCTTTATTGCGTTTTGGAAATATTTTAAATTAGCTATAATGACAACACAATGATCTTTTACCATATGAAAGTTATATATTTATATAATTATAAATATAAAAGTTTTATATCATATTAATTATGAAAGTTTTTATTTACGGTTTTTGGGGAGGCTTTATAGAAAAAACAGATCCCGTTCATATAGATTTTTTTATAAAATTATTAAGTAAAGTTTTTGATGAAGAATGTTCGATAGGGACTCCGGAAGAAAGCGATATATTATTAGAGAGTGTGTTCAGTTCAAATACATATTTAAGATATAAAAAATGGAATTATAGTTTTTGTTTTTCAGGCGAATCTAGACAACGTGTTCATAATTTTTGTTCCAAAGAAAGATTAGAAACCTTATCAGAATATAGTTGTGTATTATGTGGAGAACGAAATAATAATAATGTAGTAAATGTACCACTTTTTGTACCATATATTTATTGCAATGGTTTTGTTGAAAAGTTAGAGAACCCATTATCAATAAATAATATACCTAAGAAAGATATTTGTGTAATTGTTTCCAATTCTGGAGCGGCAGATAGAAACAAATTTTTTGATAAATTAGATGAACATTTTAAAATAGATTATGCTGGAGGTTATAAAAATAATGTTTCGCGCATATCAGCGAGTTATAATACAAAAGAATTTCAAGATTACGTCTCACAATATAAATTTATTATTTCAATGGATAATTCAAAAGATGATACTTATATTACTGAGAAAATAACGCATGGTTTTTTATCTGGAAATATACCGGTATATTGGGGATCAGATTTTATAAATGATTATTTTAATAAAGATCGTTTTATAAACGTAGAAAATATGGAAAACGATACTATTAATAAAGCTATTGACGATATAAAATTTTTACTTGATGCACCTAATGAATATATTAAAAAAGTTAATTCACCAACATTTATTAATAATAAGCTTTCGAGAACATTGGATAATATTGTAAAAGATATAAAAAACACAATTTTTGAAAGGAAAAATTATCTTATTGAACAAACGTATATAATATCATCTCCTATTTTTGAAAAAGATAGATATGATCACATAATAGATGTATTTATAAATAACTTGGGTTTAAAACTCCATAACATATCATTTCATTGTCCTACATATAAAACAATGATCACTGAAGGATTTTTAAAAACTAAATTAGAGAATATACTAACAGATGAACAGATTGTATCAATAATGAATAATTCTAGATTAAAGTCTGAAATATCACTTTTATATAATCACATATCTACATTGAAAGAAATAAAAAAAAATTATAAAGATGGATATTTTTTAATTTTTGAAAGCGATGTTATTCCTAATAATAATGTAAACAATTTAAATGAATTATTATCTGTTTTAGATGAGAAAAGAGATAATTGGGATATTATAAATATTGGAACACCTTTCAGTTATTTACTTTTTAATGATTATCATTTGGAAGATTTTAGTAAGGAAACAGATAAATATCGTTTCATAAAAAAAAAATGCACCAGATGTACAGATAGTTTTATATTTTCATATAATGGAGTCATAAAATTTTTAAATATAATAGAAAAAAATATTAATTATAATTTGCCGTATGACCATTATTTAAATTCTATTTTTGATAAATATTCAGATGATATACGTATTTATTGGTCAATACCATCTTTTTTTGAACAAGGATCATTTAATGGAATGATTAGTAAAATAGGCTAATTAGTCACAGCAACGTAGCCGGTAAGAGCGAAGTTTCCGAGACATACGGTGTGGTGGCTTCGCCAGAGCTAGTGAAGCTGTATATCCGAACGAACAAACAGGAAATCATTATGTGTTCCGTCCCAAGCTGGATTATCTGTTTTATTATAATTTGAAAAATTAGAATGTAATTTGTATTGATTATCGTTCAAATATTTTAAAATATTATCATAATCAAAATTATAAATTTCTATAAGTAAAAAGCGAGGTCTATATTTTTTGAGATTTAAACCCTTTAATATATTTAATTCATAACCTTCAGTATCTAAGGATAATAGATCAATTTCAACACCAGAATCTTTGTATTTATCTAATATAATTTCTAACGTTGTTGCTTTCACTTTAACTAAATTATTATTATTTAATCGTTTACCATCTACAGACGACATAAGGTGTCCATCGAAATCACCTAAAATAAATTCATTATTATATTCATTATCAACACAAGCAAAATTTAAAGTAATGCTATTTGGTCTATTTTTAATACACTGAATATATTTTTCAAAAGAAGGTTCTATTAAAATACCAGTCCAATTCTTTAAAAATTCCAATCTAGCTGTATTACTTTGAGTTAATCCATCATTGGCACCTAGTTCTATAAAAAATCCATTATTTTTATTAATTATTGAATCCAATTTTAGATCCAACGAAACATCTTTACTATCTACGGTTGAATATGATTTGTTCAAAGACATAATACAATAAGTAATCGTTAACCATTTATACTTTTTCAACACAGATATATATAGTTATATAAAATTGAAAGAGAATACTCAGAGTTTATTGTTGACAAAAAAGTAATAAAAAATGAACCTCTGCATACCAAGAATAGACGCAACCATAAGTAAAGATTACATATTTAAAAAATTATGTAATCTTAAAGCGGGAAAGATAGAAAAGTTAACTGAAATCCCGTTAAAAAATGACTCAACTCACAAACGAATCCTGTTTAAAATAATTTGGCAAAACAATGAAATGGCTAAGAAACTGCAGGATAATCTCCAAAAATATAATAGCATAAATTTAGTGCACGATATGCCGTGGTTTTGGAAAATTGTTACTACGAATCAGAAAGTATAAAATTTAAATATTTATCAATTACCGGATTGTTCGTCTTAAAATAAGAATTATCTATCTTTTTATTAAAAAAATAAAAATAACAACTGTTTTTTTTAGAATCAGCGATTTTAATTTCCTTCGAAAAAATAGTATCTATATACGAATACGCATTCGAAAGCTCTATTATTTCATCTCTTGTTTTATTTTTAATTTCATATAAAAATTGTAGACGATTTTTTTCTTTCATCAATTCAATATTTTTTATTTCTGACAAACCTCTAGAACCCAATTCAATAGAGTTTGGAATAAAATGTTCATTGTCCCATTTATAAAGAATAAATCTTATTTCGTTTTTAATGTCCTTCAATTTATTAATAAGCATTTTTTTGTTCATTTCTATCTTTTTAATAAATGAAAAAATATTAATGTTACAAATTACTGGGAAAAGCCGCTTTATTTCTTCTGGTATAAGAGAATTATTTGTATCTTTAATTTCACCAATTTTTTTTTCTACCTCTCTTATTTTATTAAGAACCAATATATTTTTATCTCCATCTTTACTTATAAACAAGAGTTTATTGTTGGCCATTTCAAGACTAGTTTCTATTTTGTCATACTGTTTCGTATTTTGAATATATGATTCTATGGAGGTTTCGTATTTCAAATAGTTTGTTAGAGAAATAAGTAACAATAAAATAGCATTTAATGCTGAAATAACACCACCACTCCAAACTTGACATTCAATAAAAGGCGCCATCATAGTAACTGCTGCAGTAACAAAGATAGAAGGAAATGTTATTAAATTTAGTTTATATTGTGTTATATATTTCGATTGAATATATAAATTTTTTTGTCCGTTAACATAGGTGGTTAATATATCGAGCTCACTAGAATATTTGTTATCTACTTGAACATTGTAATATTTATTGATAAATTTTTCCACATCTCTATAAGACAACTTTTTATATTTATTATGTAGCATTTTTGATTTTGAGTTGATTCCTGAAATTGAACTATCTTCAGAAGAATATCCTATGGGCCCAGATGAGTCACTTCCACAATATTTTTTTTTGTTATCATTATTTGTTCCTAAGTCACTATCGCTACAACTATTTGCAGGGCTATTGTTAAAAATATAACTACTATGAAATGATAAATCCGTTATATTAAACCATTCGTCGGTTTCACTATTCGTTTTTTTTATATAAAAACTTGAATTAGTATAATCATTCAAAGTATTTTCCCCGTCGATATAATTAATATTATAATTATCGGAATTTAAATCAATATTAATTATAAATTCTGAATCAGATGACCCTACTGAATCTTTTGGTGACGACGTAGTTGAAATAATATTGTTTTTATAAATTCCCTGATAATCCTTAGATATTTCTACGATAGAATTATCAGCAGACGAATGAATGAAATTATTTTCCAAATCGCTATCTGAAATTTTTTTACTCATTAAGTTACATTACTATTAAATAATCCACAAATATAATAAAATTGATTGTAAAAACCTCACTCTTATCTATTAAATACAAAATAGATAAGAATGGAATATAAACCTAAGAGGGAGATGTTAGAATCATCATCCGCCGATAATCCTCTTCGAGAATTATCTAAGGATGATCTAGGTTTATCGTTCCGAAAACCGCCTGGCGGCTTTGTCGGGGTTCCAGAGGAACCCAACCTGGAATCCCAAAGGGATTCCTTGGCAAAACCTTCAACGAAGGAGAAAAAAAAAATAATACAACAGTATGTGTCAGATTATAAAAAAAATTTACGACAATTCCTACTAACATCTAGGTTTAATGATGCGACTTGGAATGAAAATACATATTATAGATCAACTCATCCGGGAATAAATTGTATATATTGTTCTCCAAGTCAAATAACAGAATCAGTACCTATAGATACTGTGATGTTTATATTAGAAATGAACAACGATAAAAATAAAATTATTGGTATAGGAATGGTAAGGAATCATCCTCATATAAACAGATATACTGTTTATAGCAATGGTAATTATAACCGCTATGTTTTCGTAGGGAAACAACGAATAGACAGAGACGATATGAGTGAGGAAGAAGATCGTATAATGAAAGTATTTGATATACTTTGTTTTACAGGAAATAAACATATGAAACGAGGTAATGGATTACAATTGTTCCCTGTAGAAATGCTTTATCGCTGCAGTAAACGAATTGATTTAGTACAATTCATTAGTGAGATGTTCAAGAAACGAATATTAACCAGTGTATAAAAACATATAAATAATTTGTATACGTCTATAATAGTATTAATTTTTCTATGAATAATAAGAAAAAGGAAAATATATATGATGTCTCTGGTTATAGTGACAGTGAATTATATGATTTATTAGATTTAAATAATCCAACTGATAGAGAACTTGAAGCAAAGATAATTTTTATGATAAAAAAATACAACAATATGCAGAATAAATCAGGTGATCAATTAGCAAAATTTTTTACTGACATATATAATTATTTTTTTGATAATGAAGACGAAGAAATAGATGAAGATGGAGAACTTATAGAAGAAGTAGTTAGTGAAAATATTAAAATAGATGTGCAAGAAGGGTTTGATAATATGAATCAATTTGATAATACGAAAGCCAATATTATAGATACATCAAAAATAGGTATTCAAGAAGTAACCAAAACGGCTCTACAAATAAATTCTTCGGCAGAAACAACAAAGAAAGAAGAAAAAAAGAATATAGGTTTTATTAAACCACTCGATTATGCTCCTGATCAACTAAATCCATTATTGAATCAAACAATAAAGAGAATAATTAGTGTTGATAGCCAATATAGAGATGATAAAAGAAGTATGCCCACTAATTTTTCATTTAATTTGTCTTCACCATTAAAGGATGTCGTTTCTCTAAAACTTTATTCGGTTCAAATACCAAATACGTGGTACATAATAAGCAAGAGTTTTGGAAGCAATTTTTTTTATTTTAAAGGGAATGCGCCAGGAATATTAAATAATTCAAACCAATATATGATTTTTGATATTTCTGCAGGAAATTATAGCGCACAAAAATTAGTTACTACAATTAATGAGAGTTTAATAAATAAACGATCGGTTTATTCTGATGTTAGCTTTGGTTATACAAATATATCTTATAATGAAGCAACTGCATTAGCAAGTTTTAATATTGATATAACAAAACAATTCAGTGAAAATAGTTATTATTTACAATTTGAAGATTTAACATCACCAAACAATTATGATACATCGAGAAACCAAAGTATACCATCATTTTTAGGTTTTAACAATCAAACATATGAATTAAATACATTAAACTCTAGTTTTACACTTCCAACAGATTATAACAGCAATTTTTATTCACAACCAAATAAAAATTTTGTCTTAACTGAAGATAACAATTATTTCACAATAATAAAATATATAAGCAATTTTAATTCCAGCAGCAATACAGTAGACGATTATAATAGCAATAGTACTATAGATGTAAGTTTCAAAATAAAATTATCATTGACGCCTGACCCTTTTATCCATTATAGTAGAAACGATTTATTAAAAGATTTAAGTGATCAAATACACCATTGTCCTTATTTATCAGATGAGTCTTATATTAAACTTTTCAAAATAACAGATTTATCAAATGCGAATTACGGAAACGCATATTATCAAATGAAAATAAAGCCAAATCGATATACCACACGTAATTTATCAAATTCTAAAATATTTGTAAAATTTCCAGACGAAGCAAACATTTGGACAACCAACAAATCCTGTTTTAAATTTACAGATATATCTAATGAGATAAATACGGTTGTTGCAGAAACAGCAGCAATACCTCAAACAATTAATTATACGATTGTAGGTACTCCTCAAATATTATTAACCTGTAGTTCCGATTATTTTGTATCTCCATTAAATAATATACAAATACCTGTACAGACATCAGGTAATAAACCATATTCGCTAGAACAATATTTATCAGCTATAAACACGAGTATAGTTACTACAACTAATTCAAAATATTTTCTAGGAGGACCACCGTCTACAACCTATAAATATCTATACAATAAAAAATATACCCCCAATTATACTTATTGTTATGTTGATGACAATGATATATTCAATTTATTTTTAAAAGTAAACAAGACATTTGATGAAACAATGTATCGACTCGATTTAACCAACACATTTTTATATAATTCTCTTTACTTAGGTGATGATTATGCTGGAACACAGATCGTTACTCAAAATGACACCATACCAATAACTGGTTATATCAATAATAATAATAATTTTACAATTTTAACTGGCACAATGCCGAAAGTAGATTTAAATAAAGTAAATGTAAAAATATCATTTGATGTTTCAGGAAAAACATTTGGTAATCAAACATTTTATGATAATATTAACGAAAATTTTTACTTAGGAAATATTTATTTACAAAAGAATGATAATAATTACATAAATATAAATAATAATTGGAATTTGATAGGGAGAACCTATGTTATCACTGAAACCACATATATAGTAACCGCAAACACTTTTGCAGTTCCGTTGGATATTATTGGAATTCCATCTAATGTAATTGACGTATCGAGCTCGGGGTTTTCTATTCCAGAAACAAATCTAACATTTACAAACAAATATATTAATATTCCTAACCCAATAACAAGTATATATTTTAATGAAAATAATTTCAGTGTAAATAATTCTAATTTAATAGTAAATGGTAATAAATGGAGTGTTAATGGTAACACTTGGACAATTGATACAAATAATAATTGGACAGTAACTGGAAATACTTTCATAACAAATGATACTAGTTGGAATATAACAAATATGAACTTTCAAATAACAAACAATAAACCTATAAATTCAAATACATTATTTTTATCTGGTGATTTAATTGAATTATCTGGTAACTATTTCAATGTCTATGGATCAAATAGTAATAATTTAAATTTATATTATAATAATATTTGGACTACAGTAGGTTCTTCTTACACTGTTCAAAACAAAAATTATACTATCATTACAAGTAATTTTACTGTAAATGCTACACAAAGTTCTCCATTATTGTTTAACAATAGTAATACACTAAATTTTAACAATTCAAAGATTAATATTGCCGGTTCTAATTTAAATATTTCGGGAAATACGTCATTTTCAGGTACAAGTTTAAATAACAATAACAGCAAATTTACAGCAATAGGAAATAATACGGTTTTATCAGGAAATAATTACTTAATAACAGGAACAATACTTAATTATACAGGAAATACAATTACAATAAATCCATTAAACGTTGCATTATCATCAGAATATGGAATAACCATTAATGGAACTTTATTAGCAATAACCAGCACCTATCCACCCGCCAATTATAATCCACTAAATATATCAAATAGCAATTATTCTATAACAGGTAATATATTATCATTAAACAGCAGACTATTTACGGTACAAGGTGCTACAACAATAAATAGTAAAAAGTTTGTGTTAAATTACAACCAGAGTTTGAATTTATTGAAAGATGACATAATAGTTTATGGTAACACAATGAATGTTGTAGGTACTGGTATGGACATAAATGGAGTAAATTGGGATGTTTCGTGTAACTCATTAACAACCTTTAATCCAAACCTATATCAAAATGTAGATACTTCACAACTGCAATCCTCAACCACAATATCTTTGACATCTACCGGTGGTTTTAATACTGGTAGTCTATCAGGATTAACTGATTCAACAATAACATCCACTGGTTTTTTAAATTATAACTATTCTATTAATAGTATCTACAGTAATGATATAAAATTCAAAGGTAATAACATAACGATCCCTAACAATGGAACCAATTTAAACACTGTGGCTTTAAATTACAGACAAAACAATGTTATATCACTAGATGTGTCAGGTCTAATATATTCGAATGCAGTTCAAATAAATTCTGTTACAAATGGTATGCAAGTTGATATTTCTAGCTGTATTATTAGTTCGTCTGATTTAATTTACATATTATCAAATGGACAAGATTATGAAGGAAATAGTTTTAAAATAGATATCAGTAATATTATTATTAACAATAACACAAATAATCTAACATTTATTTCAAAATTGTTACAATATCCTGATATAAAATCATCAATTATTTCACCATTTACTAATAGCAGTTGGGAATTATCCGGAAATGAAATATTATTATTTGCTGAATTTCCAAAAATAGTTTATATAGACGGAAAAGATTATACAGGTACTAATTCTTTTAGTGTCGGTACGGGTGTAATAAAATTCATATCTTCAAACATTATTCGAATAACTGATGAAAATAATTTTACTACAAATCATACTATAAATTCAGGGTATATATATTCGATTAAAGGTAAAAATATGTATTTAAAAGCGACAGGATTAAATAATGTTTTTAATGTAACTATGAATGTATTCAATATAATTGGAAATACAATTTTAATTGATGATGATAATAATGTAGAAAAAGGTAGTTCAGGAACAGGATATATATCTTTTCCTAATGCCAATATTAATGATTACAATTTAATTACCTTACCTGGAAGAATAATAAGGTCACCTAATGATAACAATTTTAAAATTACTTGTAGTAACACCAATAAAAAATCGAATCATTATGATCTTTCTGCTACAAATATAACGTTAACCAGTAATAATTTATCTATACAAAATAATATCTTAGCTATTTATGGCAATATATTTGCAGAATCAACTTACTCCATAAATATAAACTCATCAAATCTGATAAACGTTAGTAATACTGATTATTTAATTGGAAATAGGTCATCCTTACCTTCTTCAGTTACAACAAATGGAACTAGTATGAATGTTTCTCAAGATATTTTTTCAGTATTGTATTATACAACCGGTTTAACATCTAATATTAACGTAACAGGTAACATACAAAGCTTATTAAGTAAGAGCTTATCAATGGTTGGGAATTTATCAGTATTTAATAATTCCAGTTTTATTACAACATTTTCTACAAATGATTATCCAAATAATTCAGTAAAATTATCATCACAATATTTCTACGTAACAAATAATGATATTTCACAATATCCTCTTACAATTTCAGGTGAAAATTTGAAGATATATGGTAATGTAACCATTGGTAATAGTTGGATTTCTTATGGAGATTTATTAACCGTAAATAGTACAACAAATAAGGATTGGACAATAAATTCGAAACGTCTCTATGTTCAATCGAACAATTTTAAAATAAATCAATCTACTTTTGTATTGCCAGGAACTGATTTTTATATTCCAGGTAATTCGGTAACTATAAAAGGTAATAATATAACTATTCCTGGTAATACTTTTACTTCTGGAAGTGATGAGATAAATTTAGTTACACCAATAAATGCAGCAACAACATTATTAGATATTTCGAGTATAATTTATAATATTTATGAAAATGAATTTGCTTTACCGGCAAATACAATAAGTTCTGCTGTAAATACCAATGGTTCGATAACTTGGACAGCGATTAATTATAAAGGATTTAACTTAAATCCTACAAGTAGTATCACTACATACGGATCTGATTATTTTTCACAGTATACCAAAGACTATATAAACACTCAACCTATATCTACAACACCAAAACTAAATAGTATAATTAATAATTCTTCAACAAATACTACTGTTATGACAGGAAATAATATAACTATTTCTTCAGACGGACATTCTAGTTTTATAGTTAATGCATCATCAATAAATATAAATTCGAACTCTTATAATATTGCTAACGGTGGAAACATAACATTTATTGGAAAAACATATACTTATGAAAATATACCCGTAAAATTAGGAACAAATTTACTACCTTATGATTTCAGTATAAATGTAGTTTATAATAATGCATATTTACCTATGACAAATTTGGCATCAAATTCGAATTATTTATCGTCTTATTCTATTCCCAATGGAACACCCATACTAAAAATATATCCACGTTTTTATAGTCCGGACAGCGTTTTTGGGAATGAATTTGATATTAGTTATACAGTTTTTAATAATACAGGAAATGACATAATTAGTACAAGTTTATCAAGTTTACAGTCAAATATAATATCATTGTTAGAGTCTTATACAGATCGGAATGGTAGTTATGTTTTATCAGGATCAAAAATATTACTAAGTTTAAACCAAACTGATCCGAATAATATAACAGTAGATTCCGCATTAAATTTAGTTTTTAATAAATCAATAACAAATATAGATTATTCAATAGAATTTCAAAATTATGTAGATTCTACCGGTCTAAACGAGAGTTGGAAATCTAATTTTTTTATAGACCCAAGTTTTGTAGATGTATCTTACGGATTAATCAATAATGATAACAAATCTTCAATAATATTGAAACCTAGTATAAATCAAGCAATCGTACAGGGTACTACAGTAGTTAAAACAATAAATATTCTATTAAAAGACAATATAAATAATATATTGACATTTGTTGCGTACGAAGATGGTACTGTATCAAATAATGTTAAAATAACAATACCTGTGTATTCAAATGGTAGCGAAATATTGTATTCGAGAGACGGTTTGATAAAAACGATCAATGATTTATTAGCAAAAACAATCGCTGCAGGAACATTTTTTAGTACGACAACAACAGTAGACGGAATAACCCACGTTCAATTGAAATCCAACATTAATTTGATTTATAAATCAAAAGATTACAATTTGGTGTTTTATGATACAATAAGTTTTGTAAGCTGTTATGTTGGTGCAAGTAGTGTGAAGAATACTACTTGGGATTCTACTGTCGGATGGATTTTAGGATTTCGAACAAATTCGGCTTATGATTTATCAAAATATACTGTACAACAGAATGGAATAACTATTATAGGTGACACAGGTGTTTGTACAAATTTATACAATTATTTTTTATTATGCATCGATGATTATACTCAAAATCATTTGAATGATGGTTTAATAACTATTACTTCCACCGACAAATCAGTTCCGCTTCCATCATATGCTAATAAAACAAAATTCATTTGTGATCCTGTAACAAACACACTTACTTATGATAACTTAGGAACAACAGATTATTCAAAATTAACACAAAATCAGATCTATTCGATTACGCAAATTGCCAACTCAAAGAATAGTACATCATCGAATTTAACGAATGGTGTTAGTAGTTCAAGCTTTGGCACAGGACCTTTTGTGCAAGACATTTTTGGATTAATTCCTATTAAAGCACCGCAACCAGGATCAACTTATGTAGAATTTGGTGGAACTTTGCAAAACCAAGAAAGACTATATTTTGGTCCAGTAAATATACATAGAATGTCGGTTAAATTAGTAACAGATCGAGGTGATGTCGTTGATTTAAATGATGTAAATTGGTCGTTTTCACTGTTATGTGAACAGTTATATAAACCACGTCCATCTTCTTAGGTCCATAGATGGAGTCTATAAGGACGAAACCGATGGAAAATACGGTGAAAGTTGTAGAACAAAGCCGTATGATGAATATATTATTATATATAAAATAATATTTTCAATAATGTCCCAGAGCGATTATATTAAGTATAGACGTATTTCTGAGCAATTACAATTAGATGCAAGCAAGAATCAATTGCCGGTTATGACTCAAACAAATTATTTAGACTATAAGGAGTATGTGTTAGAAAATACCATAAAAAGTACCAGCATTGTTTATAATTTATTAACTCCTAGTGGAGAACAAATAGTGTATGGTATGGAAAAAAGAGCTGCAAATTGCCCAACTATTTACGAATGCATTAATACAAATAAAAGATTACATCGTAAACCGATGCCTTCTGTCTATTTTACACCAAAGCCTCAACCGTTGAATTTTTTTCAAAAAAAGAATGCAAAATGGCAAAAGAATGCGTGTATTTGTCGCTTAAATAGCGTAAAAACATTACGTTACGTATGTAACTGTAAATTAGGTAAATAATTATTTAAGGTTCTCTAGGTTTGTTTTGAGAACTTTCATTTCTTTTTTCAAAAGTTTAACTTCATTAATTAATAGAGGTATAATACCAATATAATTAACCGATTGCATTATCTCACCGTCTTTTTGTCCACTAACCAAAAAAGGATAGATTTCTTGTAGTTCGTGAGCGATAACACCTATACATTTTTCATTAGAATCTTTCAATAAATATTCCACAGGTCGGATAGTATCTACGGTAAAGTTCTCATTTAAATCCTTAATATTTTCTTTAATTCTATAATCTGAATTAGCATTAAAAGAAGCAGCGGTGCACTGTCCAGAAATACCAACAGTAGATGAAAATGTAGCTGCACCTGTTACACCAAGAGTGCCAGCAACAGTGGCATTGCTGCTCATTGTGGTGACACCAGTAATACCAACTGTAGATGAAAATGTAGATGCACCTGTTACGCCAAGAGTACCAGCAACAGTGGCATTGCTGCTCATTGTGGTGACACCAGTAATACCAACTGTAGATGAAAATGTAGATGCACCTGTTACGCCAAGAGTGCCAGCAACAGTGGCATTGCTGCTCATTGTGGTGACACCAGTAATACCAACTGTAGATGAAAATGTAGATGCACCAGTAACACCAAGAGTACCAGCAACAGTGGCATTGCTGCTCATTGTGGTGACACCAGTAACTCCAAGAGTACCAGCAACAGTGGCATTGCTGCTCATTGTGGTGACACCAGTAACTCCAAGAGTAGAACTTAATGTTACAGCACCAGTTAATGTAGTTACGCCAGTAACCGTAAGACTATTTAACGTTGTCAATGAATTAGGAACTCCAAGAGTAGAATTAATAGTAGTTGCACCAGTAACAGTAAGAGTATTTCCCAAAGCAGTTAAACCAGTAACATTAACATTACCACCAATATTCGCAATATTTCCTACAAAAAGACGGTTATTAAACGAGGCATCATTATAACAACAAACAACATTACTTACAGAAATATTGGAATATGGGGTGATAGAGTTATAAATATACCCTGAATTTCCTGAGGTATAATTGGATTGACAAGCAGTAATATATTCACCATTGGATGAAATAGCAACACAATTCCAGTTATAGGATCCTGCATTCGAAATAGTCCACGATCCACCAAAATTGTTGGAAGTATAAACATTTCCAGTATTTTGTACAGCAACTACATATTGACCGTTCGAAGTAACAGATATACTTGCCCAATTTATATTAGATGGTGCAGTCAATGGCGTCCAAGATATACCATAATTATTAGAAAAATAAATACTGGTTGAAGTTCCACAGTATTGATATTGTCCATTAGCAGACATTGTGACACAGTTTATGCTTGGAATTGCAGTATTTGTTCTCCACATATTTTGTTGACCAAAACTACTCGAATTATAAATTCCTACAGAACCAACCACCGTTATGTATTGTCCATTCGATGAAATTGCAGCGCACGCAAAAGTAGTATTACCTAAATTATTATTATTTAATGTAAATGTAAATGTCTTACCATAATTACTAGAGATAAAAACATTATTATTTAGGCCTGTAAATCCATAATTCTGTAATATTACTTGGTATTGTCCAGTTGAAGACATTGCACAATAAGTAAGATATTGTGAAGAAGTAAATGAACCATTCGTAATTACAAAATTGCTAACAGTTGACCACGAATATGAACTACCATAATTACTCGAAACATAAGCCTTTACATCAGTACTAGTGCTATATTGTAATGCCAACATATACTTGCCTGATGATGATATTGCAACAGATATAAAAGAACTATTGGTATAAGGATTAAAACCGGAAGCAGAACCATTTGAAACTTGTGTCCAAGTCAATCCATAATTATTGGAAATATAGGTTCCTGCATTTGAATAGTCTCCAGTACCATAATTACAAGCTATTTGAAACTGTCCGGTAGCCGACAAAGCAATAGATCTCCAATTAATATTTGGCGTACTAGTTTGTGTCCATAAAGAACCGAAATTATTTGCAAAATCAAATTCGCGATTATTAGTTAATAGGACCGAATTATCGACCAGAGTAAGAGGATAAACAGGTCCGCGAAAATTAGAAACTCCACTGACATCGAGCTGACAAAGACTAGTTCCACCGGAAATTCCAAGTTGAAATATTGATCCTGAAACACCAATCCCAATATAGTTAGAAACGAACAAACTACCATTTAAAGAGACATCATTCCCTATAAATAATCGACTATTTAATGAAACATCGCTATAAACAGTTAGTCGACTATTCAGAGAAACATCACCTCCAACATTCAATCTTGAATTCATCGATGTATCCAGATAAACAGTTAATCTTCCGTTCAATGACATATCTTCACCAAGAATAAAAGTATAATTTGATGTTGTTGTATTCATTACAAAATTATTAGTGTATTCATTAACACTAAGTCTTCCAAAAATGATTGTATCACTTCCAACAAATAACCGAGAATTAATAGATACATCGCCGCCAACAAACAATCGATTATTAAGTGAGACATCTAATCCAACACATAAACGTTGATTAATCGAAACATCTCCACTAGCATACATACGCCCATTCAAAGAAATATCACCGTTATTAATAAAAAGATGACAATTACTATCAGAAACACCTGTATTAAAACCACGTAAATATAAATTTCCACCACTAATATCTACAAATCCATTATAATAACTTCGAATATTACGATTAGATGACCACGATAAATCCATCCATTGTGACATAATTTATATTAGATATAGATATATTAAAAAGGCATTATACACGGAATAATATATAATTCAGTTATTGTACTTAGAGAAGCTATCTGTGGAGAATCTAGATTTATCTTTCCGAAAACCTTCGAGGTTCGGAGAACCCGACTACTAATTTTGTTAATAAAATTAATAACAAAATTAATAATATGATGAACAATGATGATCTGTAAACCATCTGCTAAAACCGATTTAATTTGTTATTACATAAATTGATTGATAAAATTATTGGGGTTATACATATCAATATTCCCATTATATATATTTAAATCCCCCACCATAATATTCAAACCACCAGTGCTTATAGAGACACCTTGACCTATTGTAATATGACCGTTAATGGTAGCATCATTCGTAATTATTAAATTATTACCATTAATATATCCCCCAAAAGATGCATTATCATTATTAGTTACTGTTAAATTACCACTTATTTTTGAATCGCTACTAATAAAAACTCGACTGTTAAAGGATGCATCTTGCCCAACAAACATAAATCCATTGATAGAAACATCGCTGCTTACAGTTAATCTGGCGTTTAATGATACATCACCACCCACAAATAACCTAGAATTCATCGATACATCACTGTAAATCGTAAGACGACTATTCAAAGAAACATCACCACCAATAAATAATCTTGCATTGAAAGATGAATCACTATAAACTGTTAGACGACTGTTCAATGATACATCTCCACCGATAAACAACCGACTATTCATTGAGACATCACTGTAAACCGTAAGACGACTATTCAACGACATATCACCTCCAACAAAAATACGTGCATTGAATGACGAATCACTATAAACAGTGAGACGGCTATTGAGTGATACGTCGCCACCCACGAACAATCGGCTATTCATCGAAGCATCACTATAAACCGTGAGTCGACTATTCAAGGAAACATCGCCATAAACGATTAATCTTGAATTAATAAGTCCGTCACTTTGAACAGTAAGACGCGAGTTCATAAATACCTCATCAACTATAAACAAACGACTATTCATATCTACATCACTGTAAACAGTAAGACGACTATTCAATAAAGTATCATCACCGACAAACAAACGTTGGTTTAATGACACATCACTGTAAACAGTTAGACGACTATTCAATGAAACATCTCCACTAACAAGTAAACGCATATTCAGTGAAACATCACCACTAACATAAAGTCTACCATTGAAAGAAGCATCTTCTCCAACAATAAATGTGAAATTGGTTGTAGTTGTATTAATAATATATTTTTCGTCGTACCGAAGTACACTTAAATTACCATAAATAACTGCATTTCCACCAATTGCTACATCACTATTAAACGAAACATCACTGTAGACCGTGAGACGGCTATTCAAGGAAACATCACCACCGACAAACAATCGTTCATTCATCGAAACATCACTGTAAACAGTTAATCGGCTATTAAGAGAAACATCACCACCAACAAACAAACGACTATTCATTGATGCATCACTGTAGACCGTGAGACGACTATTCATAGAAACATCTCCACCGACAAACAAACGGCTATTCATTGATGCGTCACTGTAGACAGTTAATCGGCTATTAAGAGAAACATCACCGTAAACGATTAACCTCGAATTAATAAGCCCGTCACTTTGGACAGTAAGACGCGAATTCATAAATACTTCGTCAACAATGAACAATCGACTATTCATATCTACATCACTGTAGACTGTGAGACGGCTGTTCAATGAAACATCACCACCGACAAATAGACGTTGATTCATTGATACATCACTGTAGACTGTGAGACGGCTATTCAAGGAAACATCGCCACCAACAAACAAACGGCTATTCATCGATGCATCACTGTAGACTGTGAGACGGCTATTCAAGGAAACATCACCACCGACAAACAAACGGCTATTCATCGACGCATCACTGTAGACCGTGAGACGACTATTCAAAGAAACATCACCACCGACAAACAAACGGCTATTCATCGATGCATCACTGTAGACCGTGAGACGACTATTCAAAGAAACATCACCACCGACAAACAAACGACTATTCATTGATGCATCACTGTAGACTGTGAGACGACTATTCAAAGAAACATCCCCGTAAACAATCAATCTCGAATTAATAAGTCCGTCACTCTGAACAGTAAGACGAGAATTCATAAATACTTCGTCAACAATGAACAATCGACTATTCATATCTACATCACTGTAGACTGTGAGACGGCTATTAAGTGAAACATCGCCACCAACAAATAGACGTTGGTTCATAGAAACATCACTGTAGACTGTGAGACGGCTATTCAAAGAAACATCGCCTCCGACAAACAAACGGCTATTCATCGAAACATCACTGTAGACAGTGAGACGGCTATTCAAAGAAACATCGCCTCCGACAAACAAACGGCTATTCATTGAGGCATCACTATAGACCGTGAGACGACTGTTCAAAGAAACATCTCCACCGACGAACAAACGACTATTCATTGATGCATCACTGTAGACTGTGAGACGGCTATTAAGAGAAACATCCCCATAAACAATTAACCTCGAATTAATAAGTCCATCACTTTGGACAGTAAGTCGTGAATTCATAAATACTTCATCAACAATGAACAAACGGCTATTCATATCTACATCACTGTATACAATGAGACGGCTATTCATGGAAACATCACCACCGACAAACAAACGTTCATTCATTGATACATCACTGTAGACTGTGAGACGGCTATTCAAGGAAACATCGCCACCAACAAACAAACGGCTATTCATCGATACATCACTGTAGACAGTAAGGCGGCTATTAAGTGAAACATCGCCACCAACAAACAAACGGCTATTCATCGATGCATCACTGTAGACCGTGAGACGGCTATTAAAGGAAACATCACCACCAACAAACAAACGGCTATTCATCGATACATCACTGTAGACCGTGAGACGGCTATTCAAGGAAACATCACCACCGACAAACAAACGACTATTCATTGATGCATCACTGTAGACAGTGAGACGGCTATTCAAGGAAACATCGCCACCAACAAAAAGACGACTATTCATCGATACATCACTATAGACAGTGAGACGGCTATTCAAAGAAACATCGCCACCAACAAAAAGACGACTATTCATCGATACATCACTATAGACCGTGAGACGACTGTTCAAAGAAACATCGCCACCAACAAACAAACGTTGGTTCATAGAAACATCACTGTAGACCGTGAGACGGCTATTCAAGGAAACATCGCCACCGACAAACAAACGGCTATTCATTGAGGCATCACTGTAGACCGTGAGACGGCTATTCAAGGAAACATCGCCACCGACAAACAAACGACTATTCATTGATGCATCACTGTAGACCGTGAGACGGCTGTTTAAAGAAACATCACCACCAACAAACAAACGACTATTCATTGATGCATCACTATAGACAGTTAATCGACTATTAAGAGAAACATCACCATAAACGATCAATCTCGAATTAATAAGCCCATCACTTTGGACAGTAAGTCGTGAATTCATAAATACTTCATCAACAATGAACAAACGGCTATTCATATCTACATCACTGTAGACAATGAGACGGCTATTCAAGGAAACATCACCACCGACAAACAAACGACTATTCAATGATACATCACTATAAACCGTTAGACGGCTATTCAAAGAAGCATCTCCACTAACAAGTAAACGGCTATTCATACCGACATCTCCAGTAACATTAAGTCTTCCGTCAAATGCAGCATCTTCACCAACAACCAATTTATAATTTGTGGTAGTAGTATTAATAATATAATTGTCATTATAGCGTTGGACACTCAAATTACCATAAATAACTGTATTTCCACCAATGGCAACATCACTATTGAAAGATACATCGCTATAAACCGTGAGACGGCTATTAAAGGAAACATCGCCGCCGACAAACAAACGTTCGTTCATTGATACATCACTGTATACCGTGAGACGGCTATTCAAGGAAACATCACCACCGACAAAAAGACGACTATTCATTGACACATCACTGTAGACAGTGAGACGGCTATTCAAGGAAACATCCCCACCAACAAAAAGACGACTATTCATCGATGCATCACTATAAACCGTCAAACGACTGTTTAATGAAACATCTCCACCGACAAATAAACGTTGGTTCATTGACACATCACTGTAGACCGTGAGACGACTATTCAAAGAAACATCACCTCCGACAAACAATCGTTCGTTAAACGACACATCACTATAGACTGTGAGACGACTATTCAAAGAGACATCGCCACCGACAAACAAACGTTGGTTCATTGATACATCACTGTAGACCGTTAATCGGCTATTCAATGAAACATCGCCACCGACAAACAAACGTTCGTTAAACGATACATCATTGTAGACAGTTAATCGACTATTCAAAGAGACATCTCCACCGACAAACAAACGTTCGTTCATTGATACATCACTGTAGACCGTAAGACGACTATTCAATGAAACATCTCCACCGACAAACAAACGTTCATTAAACGATACATCACCATAAACAGTTAAACGACTATTCAACGAAACATCACCACCGACAAATAAACGGCTATTCAGAGACACATCATTTTTCACAGCTAAATTATTAGCAGTAAGTGTACCACCAACGAATACATCCGCATTAAAAGAAGCGTCACCACCAACAAATAATCGCATATTCATCGAAACATCGCTGTAGACTGTTAGACGACTATTCAATGAAACATCTCCACCTACAAACAGGCGGCTATTCATCGAAGCATCACTGTAAACTGTTAGTCGACTATTCAATGAAACATCGCCACCGACAAACAAACGATTATTTATAGATACATCTGTAACAAAATAGGTAGATAAAGCAGAACGATCAATATTTTGAAACTGTGTTCTTATTCTTAAATCATTCAAACGAACCTGTACATTTTCAGAGAGATCTTTTATGAAAACAAGTTTTGTATTACTAATATCGTAATAAGTAGAAGAATCACCATAAATAGTAGTATCTGGATCTAATATTGCCTGTCCACTAACGATGTTAGGTGTTGTCGAAGTTCCAGGAAACCAAACCAGTGTATTTGTTGCATTTATGCCTAATTTGGGAACAACATCTGAACCTGTATAAAAATTTAACGAATTATCACTTCGCAACAATACAGGACCACCACTAATATCCAAATAACCTTTCAAATAACTTTGACGTAATTTATTTGATGTAGGTGCATTATCAAACCATTGACTATAACCTTGATCATTTGTAACGGTTATTTGACTCATTATATACACTATTTATATTTTATAATTTAAAATTATAAAATATTACGCATCTACAAAATCTATTATTAGTCTCAACGACGGTGGAAATCGGAGATCGAAGCCGTATCTATAAAATTATTCTCCGTCGATAGCCCGTTAGGGCTATCTATGGAGAATCGCCGTTTTGCGCCACCTGGCGGTTCTGCAAAACGTCCAAAATAATTATCAGTAAAGAAGGTTTATGTGCAAGAAGATACTGAACTTATTACTCTTCTAGCCCCACCAACAGAGACAATTGTAAATTGTTGGATAATAACACAAGCAGTAGATCCTGTTAAACTAGGTGTGCCACCGTTAAAAAGTGGTGCACCGGACAAAATACTAGCACTAGCTGTATCAGTAAAGACGACTGAATTAATATAATATCGTGTGCTTGCTTGATACGATACAACACTAAAAGTATACGATTTGGTAGTATCAGTAGGTATATTAGTAACTGTGAGTGTAGCATTTCCTGTTAGAGTTGTACCAAGTGTCCATACACCACCTGTTCCATACGAAAATGAGGGAGTAGTTGCTGTCGCCTGTGTTGCAGTATTGATAGTTTCATATACTAGACCTTGCGTCACTAATGCTGAAGATACAAACAAACGTTGATTCAATGTAACATCCGAGTTAGATATTAATCCGCCAGATGCTGTTATTATATCTGAGAATACGAACCCTGATGCAGCAGGATCAGTACTATTAATAATTAATTCGTTACAAGTAATGATATTACCAACATACAAATTACCGTTCATTGAAATATCGCTTCCAACAAAGAGACGATTGTTTATAGAAATATCACCAATCACGGTTAGTCTTCCATTCATAGAAACATCAGTTGTAAAATTGCTTGAATTACTACCACCCCCGCCAGTAAATATTGCTCCATTGACATAAAGTGAATTAGAAGCTAAAAATAAACGAGAATTCATTGACACATCACCAGTAACCACTAAACGAGAATTCAACGAAACATCACCGCCAATATACAAACGATTATTAAATGAAACATCACCTTGATGAACAGTTGTTTTTACGATGTAAACATTTCCATTCATCGATACATCACCCACCACAAACAATCGTTGATTTATCGAAACATCTCCACCAACAAACAAACGATTGTTCAAAGACAAATCTTCGCCAATAATGAAAGAATAATTAGTGGTGGTAGTATTAATGATATTTTGTTGACTGTATTGTTGCACAGCTAGACGTCCTAAGATAGTAGTATCTTTACTGATAACAACATTACCGTTGAAGGAAACGTCGCCACCAACAAACAAACGTTGATTAATTGAAAGATCACCACCAACAAACAAACGCTGATTTATTGAAACATCACCTACTACAAATAATCTACTATTGGTAGATAAATCACCGTTATTGTAAATACCACTTACAAACAAACGTTGATTAAAAGATGCATCAGAAGAGGAAATAAATCCACCCGAAGCTGTTAATAAATCCGCAAATAAAAATCCTGCAGTATCATTATTGATGATCAACTCGTTACAAGTTATCACATTCGAATACAAATTACCATTCATTGAAATATCGCTTCCCACAAAAAGACGGTTATTCATAGAAACATCACCAACAATTAAAACACGACTATTCATTGAAACATCACCACCGACAAACAAACGTTGATTCATTGAAACATCTGTAGTGAAATTGCTCGTTCCACCAGTAAATAATGCTCCATTGACATAAAGCGAACCTAAAGGTAAAAACAAACGGGAATTCATTGACACATCACCAGTAACAACTAATCGGGAATTCATTGATACATCACCACCAATATACAAACGGTTGTTGAATGAAACATCACCTTGATGAACAGTTGTTTTGACAATATAGACATTACCGTTCATCGATACATCACCCACCACGAACAATCGTTGATTCATAGAAACATCACCTCCAATAAACAATCGTTGATTCATCGAAACATCACCTTGTAAAACGGTATTCTTGACAATATAGACATTACCATTCATCGATACATCACCCGCCACGAACAACCGTTGATTCATTGAAACATCTCCTCCCATAAACAAACGTTGATTGAATGAACTATCACCTTGATGAACCGTATTCTTGACAATATATACATTTCCATTCATTGATACATCACCTGATACGAACAACCGTTGATTCATCGAAACATCTCCACCCACAAACAATCGATTGTTCAAAGACAAATCTTCGCCAACAATGAAAGAATAATTAGTAGTAGTAGTATTAATGATATTTTGTTGACTGTATTGTTGTACAGCTAGCCGTCCTAAGATAGTAATATCTTTACTAATAACAACGTTACCATTCAAGGATACATCACCCGATACAAACAAACGTTGATTGATTGAAACATCTCCACCCACAAACAAACGTTGATTTACAGAAGCATCTCCGCCCACAAACAAACGTGAATTAAAAATGCCATCCAGGTAAGAAACAAACCCACCGGATGCTGTCATTGGATCTGTGAAAATAAATCCGGAAGTATCTGTTGCACTACTGTTAATAATTAACTCATTACAAGAAATAACATTAACAAACAAATTACCGTTCACTGAAAGGTCATTACCAACAGACAAACGGTTATTGAAAGAAACATCACCAATAACAAACAAACGCTGATTGATCGAAACATCCGATGTAAAATTACTTGAACCACCTGTGAATAACACACCATTCATATAAATAGAATTTAATGGTAGGAATAAACGTTGGTTAAGAGAAACATCGCCGCCAACCGATAAACGACTGTTAAAAGAAACATCACCAGTAACAAACAAACGTTGATTCATAGAAACATCAGTTGTAAAATTACTTGATCCACCTGTGAATAACACGCCATTCATATAAATAGAATTTAATGGTAAGAATAAACGTTGGTTGAGGGAAACATCACCACCAATAGTAACACGACTATTCAATGAAGTATCTCCACCCACAAACAACCGCTGATTAAATGAACTATCTCCTTGATGAACCGTATTCTTGACAATATATACATTTCCATTCAATGATACATCACCCGATACGAAAAGACGTTGATTCATTGAAACATCTCCTCCCATAAACAATCGCTGATTGAATGAACTATCACCTTGATGAACCGTATTCTTGACAATATATACATTTCCATTCATTGATACATCACCCGATACGAAGAGACGCTGATTCATCGAAACATCTCCACCCACAAACAATCGATTGTTCAAAGACAAATCTTCACCAACAATAAAAGAATAATTAGTAGTAGTAGTATTAATGATATTTTGTTGACTGTATTGTTGTACAGCTAGCCGTCCTAAGATAGTAATATCTTTACTAATAACAACGTTACCATTCAAGGATACATCACCAGCAACAAATAACCGTTGCCCAAAGGAGGCATCACCACCAACAAACAAACGTTGATTCATCGAAACATCACCACCAACAAACAAACGTTGATTTACAGAAGCATCTCCACCCACAAACAAACGTGAATTAAAAATACCATCCAGGTAAGAAACAAACCCGCCGGATGCTGTCATTGGATCTGTGAAAATAAAGCCGGAAGTATCCGTTGCACTACTGTTAATAATTAATTCATTGCAAGAAATAACATTAACAAACAAATTACCATTCACTGAAAGATCACTACCAACTGACAAACGGTTGTTGAAAGAAACATCACCAGTAACAAACAATCGCTGATTCATAGAAACATCCGTTGTGAAATTACTTGATCCACCTGTGAATAAGACACCATTCATATAAATAGAGTTCAATGGTAAGAATAAACGTTGGTTAAGAGAAACATCACCGCCAATAGTAACACGACTATTCAATGAAGTATCACCACCAACAAATAAACGATTATTGAATGAACTATCACCTTGATGAACCGTATTCTTGACAATATATACATTTCCATTCATCGATACATCACCTGATACGAAAAGACGTTGATTCATTGAAACATCTCCACCCACAAATAAACGATTGTTCATCGAAACATCTCCTTGATTTACAGTAGATTTGACAATGTATACATTTCCATTCATCGATACATCACCATTAACAAATAAACGTTGATTCATTGAAACATCTCCACCCACAAATAAACGATTGTTCATCGAAACATCTCCTTGATTTACAGTAGATTTGACAATGTATACATTTCCATTCAATGATACATCACCAGATACGAAAAGACGTTGATTCATTGAAACATCTCCACCCACAAATAAACGATTGTTCAAAGACAAATCTTCACCAACAATGAAAGAATAATTAGTTGTAGTAGTATTGATGATATTTTGTTGACTGTATTGTTGTACAGCTAGACGTCCTAAGATAGTAATATCTTTTCCGATAACAACATTACCATTCAAAGACACATCGCCACTAACAAATAACCGTTGTCCAAAGGAGGCATCCCCACCAACAAACAAACGTTGATTCAACGAAATATCCCCACCAATAAATAATCTGTTGGTAATTGTCGAATCGCCAGTATTAATAATGCCACTAACAAATAAACGTTGGTTCAAAGACATATCCAATGCCGAAATGAATCCACCCGATGCTGTTAACATATCTGCGAATATGAATCCTGCACTTTGATCAACGACTTTGATATTTAATGCACTACAAGTGATAATATTAGCTACGAATAAGTTACCATTCAATGATGCGTCACCACCAACAAACAAACGATTATTCAATGACACATCATTATAAACAGTAAGGCGGTTATTGAATGAAACATCGCCAGTTACAAGTAAACGTTGATTCATAGAAACATCTGAAGTAAAATTACTCGATCCACCTGTGAACAAAACACCATTCATATAGATAGAATTCAATGGTAAGAATAAACGTTGGTTAAGAGAAACATCACCACCAATAGTAACACGTGAATTCAATGAAGTATCGCCACCAACAAACAAACGATTATTAAATGAACTATCACCTTGATGAACAGTATTCTTGACAATGTATACATTTCCATTCAAGGATACGTCACCACCCACAAACAAACGTTGATTCATTGAAACATCACCTTGTAAAACAGTAGATTTGACAATAACAACATTTCCATTCAAGGATACGTCACCACCTACAAACAAACGTTGATTCATTGAAACATCACCTTGTAAAACAGTAGATTTGACAATAACAACATTTCCATTCAAGGATACGTCACCACCCACAAACAAACGTTGATTCATTGAAACATCACCTTGTAAAACAGTAGATTTGACAATAACAACATTTCCATTCA
>Ga0114962_10000410_pt1 | contig 38309 bp, 25 predicted proteins | sample C_130820_MF_Meta_FD_87017 | JGI IMG/M metagenome (GOLD analysis project Ga0114962, IMG submission 87017) | Freshwater microbial communities from Lake Croche, Canada to study carbon cycling - C_130820_MF_MetaG | ecosystem: Environmental > Aquatic > Freshwater > Lake | place: Lake Croche, Canada...
CTTATTATTAGCGGGCTCATCCCTCACCAATAATTTTTTTAGTTTTCGATTGGGGCCTATGAAATTATCTATCTTAATTTGCCCCTCTTCTTGTTTAAAAATAAAGTTATCATTTTCTCTAATCACTCTTGAATTATTCTTTTTGAATGGTTGATTTCCAACGATTAAGGATTGTAAAATATTGTAATCGATTTTAAAACCCATTATGACACTTAGGCTATCGTAAGACAAGTCAAAATATTCATTATTGATTTTATGATAAAACTGCATGTGATCACGTGAAAATAATCCAGTGGCCCCCGTAATCATTGCAACAGAAACGTTTACCCAAATAATACTGTCCTTTTTTACGCGAATATCAACTGTATAATTATCTTGATTATCACTTGTTTTCCAAGACACTTTCGATTTAGCTTTGAGGTAATTAAAGCTCAATTCTTCTGAGCGAAGTTTTAGGTCAGGATTATCCAATACAAACTCAATCTTTGAAATTAGAGTATCCTTCTTCAAAGAATCCATGGATCCTATTTTTTTGATTGTCGGTATACTATCAATTTGAATTTCATTTAAAATTGGTCTTATTTTTTTCGCACAGGAATGAATCCCTAAAGAGAATAGGATGAAACAAGAAGAAAAAAAGAAAGCCTTTGATGGCATAAGGAAAATTTGATTTTACAAAAATATCTCAATTTTCTGAAAATTGCTTCATCTGAATTTTTTTATCTAAAATTAAACTTGACCCCGGCAACATTTTAGCCGTTTCCCACGCATTGACAGCATCCTCTATTTTACCTAACTTAAATAAAGTATCTCCAAAATGCTCCCAAACTACTGAATTTTCCTTTTTATCTCCTTTTATTGCATTTTCTAAATAAATCAAAGCTGAAGCGAATTCATTTTTTTGAAATAATACCCAAGCATAGGTGTCCAAATAAGTGCCATTTTCGGGAAATTTATCTACTAATTTTCTAGACATGGAAGAAGCCTTTTCCAAATTTACTTTTCTTAAGGATAAATAATAGCTATAATTATTTAGGACATGTTCTTCGTCAGGAATAATAGAAAGAACTTTATCAAAACTTTGATCTGAATCATTGTGCCGATTTAACGCATGATAAGTATCTCCTAAGATGGAGTATAATTGAACATACCATTCATCTTTTTCAGAAACATAGGGAATAGCTAATTCCAAGGATGCCAAGGCTTGAAAATTTTTAGCTAAAATATGCTGCGCAAAACCCAATTGAAAATAAAGAAAACCTTGATTAGGAAAGAATGTAAGTGCTTCTTCCACATGAACAATCACACTATCAATCTTATTTAATTCAAAATCAATTTGAATAATTTTTTGCCAAATTTCAAAATTTTGAGAACCAAAGTGAACAGACTTGATGAAAAAAATCTGTGCATCACTTAATTTTCCCTCACTGATCAAAACATCTGCTTTAAGTGCTAAAAATTTAGCTTCTTCAGGAAATACAATTAAAATTTGATCCAATAAAATATCCGCTTTTTTTAAATCCTCTTTCGAATGAATCAAACTAAAAACATTCAGGGTGGTAGTTCCGACAATTTGATATTCAATTTGTGGATCTTTTAAACTGTTTGCAGTAGCTCTAAGGGCTAAATCAAAGTTCTTTTGTTCAATATAATATTTACTTAAAAAAATAGAAACCTGACCCATTTCAGGGTATTTATTCGCCAATTTAGATAATATTTCCTCCGCGTTTTGCCACTTCGCAAAATCGAGTAAGTCAAGAATTTCCCAAGAAAATAAAGTTTCTTCAGGATAATCTACAAGTAACTTCTCCCCTTCTTCAATCATTTTATCAAAGGCATTTTGCTTCAAATAAATCAATTGTTTCATTCGATAAATTACTGGATATTCCTCTATTTCTAATTGATTCATTTGAGTTAGCGAACGAAGTGCTTCTTCATACTTTTCCTGGTATAAATAAGCCTGCGACAAACGAATATTGACATCCGTTTGTTTATCGTCAAACTGTAAAAGTTGAGTTAAGCATTGAATTACATCATCATACTTTTTATTAGCGATTAACAAATCAGCATAAAACAAACCATAATCCAAAGAATAAGGCGATAGACGGTTCGCTTCTTTAGCATTTAGCAAAGCACGATCGATATTTTTAAGTTCCAAATGCGCTTTTGAAAGATAGAAATAGATGGCTGGATTGTCTTTTACTTTTGATAACATCCCTTCCCAAACCATGATAGCCTCATTCCAATCAGATTTAAGATAAAGACGCATCCCTTCCGTGAAGGTTTCTTCCAAAGCCTCTATTGTTGGTGTTTTGGAAGAAAGAACAGAAGCTTTTTTTTCTTGGGCTGATGCTTGATAGCCATACACCAAAAATAAGCAACAAAACAGATATAAGGTGAAATTTTTCATAGTCTGCTTGAAGATACTGAATAGATTAGAATCTTAACAAAAAAAATTAAAATCAGGAGATAAAATCAAAGATAATTTGATACATTCGAGTTAAATATTTAACAAAATGAGATTAATTTTTGCTATCCTACTTCTTTCAAGTGTTACTATTTATGCACAAGAAAAAACAATGAGTTTTGAAGAATACGATCCAATTTCTACATTGGTGGTGCCTGAGCATCACATTACAAAGGCCAAATATCCTTTCATCGATATTCATAATCACCAAGGAAATATGCCTAATCAGGATTTGTCCTATTTATTGAAACAAATGGATAGCCTTAATATGAAATTCATGGTGAATTTGAGTGGTAAAGGTTTTCAACGTAATGCAACTAGAGAATCCGGGACAGAATTTTTAATTCAATCCGCGAATGCTGGAAGAGAAAAAACCAATAATCGAGTAGTTGTTTTTACCAATTTAAATTTCAATGATATAGACAATCCCAATTGGTCATCCGAAACTGTGAAAGCCTTGGAGAAAGAAGTAAAAGCAGGTGCGATGGGATTAAAAATTTACAAGGATTTAGGATTAGAAGTAAAAGATGGCAATGGCAATCGCTTAGCCACTAACGACCCGCGATTGGACCCTATTTGGGCAAAGTGTGGCGAATTAAACATTCCCGTATTGATTCATACAGGCGAACCGATTTCATTTTTTGACACACACGATAAAACCAATGAACGTTGGTTAGAGTTAAAACAATTTCCCAGTAGGGCGAGACCGTCTACTAAATATCCTTCTTGGAAAATTGTGATGGAAGAACAAAGGGACATCATTAAGAAACATCCTAAAACGAAATTCATTTCAGCGCATTTGGCTTGGTTAGGAAATAATTTAAGTGAATTAGGGCGATTATTAGACACTTATCCCAATATGTACACTGAAATAGGCGCTGTCATACATGAATTAGGTAGACAACCCAAAAATGCCCGTCAGTTCATGATCAAATATCAAGATCGGGTACTTTTTGGTAAAGATATTTGGACTACCTCCGAGTATTACACCTATTTTAGATTGTTGGAAACAGCTGATGAATATTTTCCTTATTATAGGAGAAGACACGCTTTTTGGAGAATTTATGGTTTGGATTTGCCCGATGAAGTATTGAAGAAAGTTTATTACAAAAACGCTTTACATCTTTTACCTTTAATAGACAAAAAACAATTTCCGAATTAACTTTTCTCCAACGAACGATTCAGGAAGGCCAACCAAATTTGGGCTCCACGATTATTCCAATGGGAATCTGATTTAAAATAATTTTGAGAAGCTTTCACTTTTAAAGAGTCGGAAGGATCAACAATCTCAACCTTTAAATTTGGATGATTTTTTAAACGATTTAAAAATTGATTGGTCGGTTTTTCTTCCGTTTGTAAAATCGCCACCGGATTAGCTGGTATACTGATTATTACTTTTTTAAAACCTGCTTGAAGGTAATATTGATTTATCTCATTTAAATTCTCCACGAAATCGGTTATTTCTTGTTGATTAAAGGCATAAAAAGAACTACTAATCAAGTTAGAGTCTACCGTTTCTTTTAAATATAGAAATGAACCATCTTTAGACAAAGAAGCCGAATTATCGATTCTATGAAAGAGCTGCAGATTTAAACTCGCTTTTAATTCTTTAAATATTCGATAAATTCCCCTACTGAAAAGTGCAAAATCAAGATTGGATTCTAATGTAGGATGATACAGAAGATTTTTTACGTCGTCACTAATATCAAACAAAGAAGGTAAATTACTTTTATTTTGGTGAGGAAGGGTTTGTTTTTTAATTGGATTAGCAATTGTAATTCGATTGACAACTTCAGATAATTTCAAACGCATCAATGCATTACGCTCCACGCATTCAATCAAAAGTATGGAATTAGATGCCTTCAGTGTAATAGCATTTACTAAGGTATCTTCAGTCCATCTCGTAAAGTAGGCATTTTTAACTCCAGAAAAATAGCGAGGATTTTCAACAAAAGAGCTATAAAAATAGCTATCACACAACACATATAAATCTTTAGAAGGTAGACTTACAACTACATTAGTTGGCAATTCTACTTTACTTGTGTCTTTAATTATTCTGAATTGAGGCAAATAAGAGAAACCGTATAAATCGCCAAAAGTATATTTGTCTGATCTAAGAATTTCAGGCTGTAAACTTCTTTGTTGACTCAACCACTTCATAGTTTTATCGGAGCTAGCGCAAACTAACACATAGGTAAAAATAACAAGTGAAAACCATGCTAAAATTTTGCGCATGCTAAAATTGAAAATAAATGAATTGCTTCAAATTAAATACACCTAAGAAATATACCGAAGTTAAACATAGGAGAAATACTAGCCAAAAATAATTTCCTTTTAATAAAGCTTTCTTCCATTGCCATTTTTCAGCGAAAATCAACAAAATCACCAACGTCAAACACAAGATAATTTCATTGGTATTTAATTCGAAGGATAATGAATCCTTGAAGGAAATGGACGAAATTTGTTTAAAGAATAATTTCAAATCTGAAAATTTGGGAATTCTAAAAAACACCCATGCCAAAGTTACCAAAGTGAAGGTCCAAATTTGATAAACCACTTTAACAAAAGTAGATTGAATTTTATCTGCGGCCAAAGCTGGAAAAAAGCGATTAAGCGTTAATCCAATCACCTGAAAAGCTCCATGTAAAAAACCCCAAATGATGAAATTCCAACTTGCACCATGCCAAATACCCGAAAGAATGAAAACGATCATAATATTGATGTACCATTTTGGAATAGAAACTCGATTTCCACCTAAAGAAAAATACACATAATCTTTGAACCAAGTAGAAAGAGAAATATGCCACCTTCTCCAAAATTCAGGTAAAGATTTTGCCAGATATGGTGCATTGAAATTATCCATCAATTTAAAACCCATTACACGAGACGCGCCAATCGCCACATCGGAATATCCAGAGAAGTCGCAATAAATTTGGAACGAATAAAAGAAGGCAGCAATTACTAAATTCATACCTGATTGATGACTTAGATCACCATAGGCTGGATCAACCAATAAAGCAATTCTATCTGCAATGACTACCTTTTTAAATATTCCAAAAGCCATTTGTAAAAGACCAGATTTAACTCTCGACCAATCCCAATCGTGTTTTTCATAAAATTGATGCAACAAATTTTGAGGCCGCTCAATCGGGCCAGCAACCAATTGGGGATAAAACATGACATATAAACTGTAAATACCAAAATTTCTTTCGGTCTTTTGGTTTCCCCGATATACTTCAATGGTATAACTCATGGCTTGAAAGGTATGGAAGGACAAGCCGATGGGCAATAGAATATTAAAGGCAGGTAAATGAACTTTTGCACCTAATAAATTAGATAAAAAACCAATGTTTTGATCAATGAAATGATAATACTTAAAAACAGCTAATACACCAATATTGGCAATTAAACTCAAGGCCAAAAAAATCTTTTTTGACTTGCCCGTAAATTTTTCTAAATAAATCCCCGCAAAATAATCGATGATGATTGTAAAGCCTAAGATGAGAATATAGATAGGCACAAATGCCATATAGAAATAACAGGAACCCAACAACAATAATAACCAACGGTATTTATGGTTCAGTAAAAAATAGGCGCTAGTGATTAGTCCAAAAAATACCAAAAAATGAAGTGAATTGAATACCATATTTTCTTTATTGTTGGAGGGAATTTAAGTATCGATTGATTTCCAACAGCCAAATTTTTGCCCCATTTGAATTCCAATGGGTATCAGACTGAAAAAAATTATTTTTTGCGTTGATGGATAATTTGGGTGTAATATCCAACATCTTAGCCTTCAGATTTTGGGAAGCTAAAATTCTCTTTAATTGATTATTTTGACCTAATTCATTGGCGCTAACTAAATCGTAGGGATTGGGAATAATAGAAAATAATACATCATCAAACCCTTTGGATTTAAAAAATTCGTTAAGAAGATTTATCTCATAGACTTGTTCTTCGATATCCAGATCCGAAATAGGATAAGTAGAGCTTCCTTTCAGAGTAGGAATCACCGTATTTTCCATAAAGAGAAATTTTTTATCCTTTGAAAGCGATGCTGCACCGTTTACCCGATTAAAACATTTCATGATCAATTCCGCTTTCCACATTTTGAAAGGAAGTAAAAAATCAAAATCAAACAAAATAAACTCCAAATGAGATTCTAAATTTTTGTGATATAATGTTTGTGAAATTTGTTGATTTATCCAAATGATTAATTTAAGCAAATGACCCAAAGGATTAAATGATGAATCATTTTTAACAAGAGTATTTGTTGTAGGAATTGAATGAATAGAATTTGATAGATTAGCAAAATCAGTTTTACTACGTATGTTTTTCAAATTCATGTGATTGTACACATTTCGCAAGACAATCTCAAAAATCAATACATTCCTTTTGTTTTTATCAAATGGAGGAACCGCCCATTTAAGATGTTTCAATTTCAAAATGTGCAAATCCTTGACACGAGAAAAATAATCAGATTTCCCCTCAAATGGATTAAAAACATAACTATCACATATAATGTAAAGCGACAAATTCCTAGGTAATAGATCTACATTAATAGGCTTATCAACATGTTCTACTTTTTTGATTTTAAATTCTTTTAAAAAACTAATGCCGAACAAATCACCATATTTAAATTTAGAAGAGCTGAAAATATCATCTGATTGATATCGTGAATCGGTAATTTCCTTCATTGATTTCTCCGAAACAGATACTTTCAATAAATAACAACATCCTAAAAAAACAAAAGCTGCAATAATTTTTCTCATAACATACTCATTAACCAACCCAAACTCTCACTTCTAAAGTTGATTCATCAATCTCAATAGATGTAAATAATTCCGCACTTTGATTCTTGAATTCTAAACTTAAAGCTTGAACTTCTTGCGAAATATAGGTTTTATAATCGCTTAAGCTTTTCTGCCATTCCTCTCCTACTTGCTTTACTTCTATGTGAATTTTATCCACCACATCAAAACCAGAATCTTTCCGTAAGTTTTGAATCCGATTCACAAATTCCCTAGCCTTTCCTTCGCTGATCAATTCAGGAGTCAATTGGTTATCTAAAGCAATCGTTAAACTTCCCTCGCTGGCTGTCAAATACCCCGGCATATCCTCTGTTAAAATTTCAATATCTGTCAAATCAATTGTAAAATTGTTACCCAATAGTATGGCATTTTTAACTTCAATTTCAGACAATTCAGCCACAGACATATTGGAAATCAAATCAGCCACCTGCTTCATATCTTTACCAAATTTTGGACCCAATGCCTTAAAATTAGGTTTTACTTTTTTACTCAATACACCTGATGCGTCATTTAAATAATTAACTTCCTTCACATTCACTTCCGACTTAATCAAATCCTCCACTCGACGAATTTGCTCCCGAACACTTTCTTGTAAAACAGGAACTAATACCTGAGCCAAAGGCTGACGAACTTTTAATTTATGTACTTTTCTTAAAGAGTGAACCAAAGAACAAATTTTCTGGGCAAGATCCATGGATTGTTCCAAATTATCATCTTTCCAGGCTTCATTCACCTTCACAAAATCCGTTAAGTGAACAGATTCTTTATTCGTTAAATTTTTATATAACCATTCTCCATAAAATGGCGCAATAGGCGACATCAATTGAGCGACGGTTTCTAAGCAAGTGTATAAAGTTTGATAAGCCGCTTGCTTGTCTGCACTAAATCCTTTATTGGTTGATTCTAGATTCCAAAAACGACGTCTAGACAAACGAACATACCAGTTGGAAAGATGATCACAAACAAAATCTTGAATCAAACGACCTGCCTTGGTAGGCTCATAAGTTTCATAAGCCTCCTCCACTTCTTGAATCAATGTCATTAATTTGGATAAAACCCAACGGTCCAACTCGGTTAAATTTTCTAGATTAATTTCCGATAATTGAGCTAAGTCAAAACCATCCAAATTTGCATACAAGGCAAAGAAATTATAGGTGTTGGTCAACGTTCCAAAGAACTTATTCCGAACCTCGGTAATGCCATTCAAATCAAATTTTAAATTATCCCAAGGCTGGGCATTGGTAATCATGTACCAACGAGTAGGATCTGCTCCGTATTTTTTTAAGGTATCAAAAGGGTCAATAGCATTGCCTAATCTTTTAGACATTTTATTTCCATTTTTGTCGAGAACCAAACCAGTTGATATAACATTTTTAAAGGCTACAGATTCCTCTACCATGCTTGAAATGGCATGAAGGGTAAAGAACCAACCTCTCGTTTGGTCGACACCTTCTGAAATAAAATCAGCTGGATAATTTTGTTTAAATGTTTCTTGATTTTCAAATGGATAATGCCATTGCGCAAAAGGCATCGCACCGGAATCAAACCAAACATCTATCAAATCCAATTCACGAGACATTAAAAGACCACTTGGACTCACGCAATACACTTCATCCACATATGGGCGATGTAAGTCGGCTTTCCCTGCCGCCAAGGCTAGCAAAAAGGCATCATTACCTTTTCTTTGTGCAGAATCCAATAATCCAGAGTCATTCGCTTTTGCTAATTCAGTTTTCAATTCACCTAATGAACCAATGCAGATTTCCTCTGTTCCATCCTCTGTTCTCCAAATTGGCAATGGTGTTCCCCAATAGCGAGAGCGTGATAAATTCCAATCCACCAAATTCTCCAACCAATTCCCAAAACGACCTGTTCCAGTTGATTCTGGTTTCCATTGAATGGTTTTATTCAATTCGATTAATTTATCTTTTACCGCCGTTGTTTTGATGAACCATGAATCCAATGGATAGTATAAAACGGGCTTATCTGTTCTCCAGCAATGCGGATAAGAGTGATCGTATTTCTGTACGTTAAAGGCTTTATTTTCTGTTTTTAATTGAATGGCAATCCGCTCGTCAATTGTAAGTGTATTTTTAGGATCAGGTTTTAACCCCTTTGAGATTGCTTCAGCATTTTTCTCTTTTCTCGTTTCTTTCTCCTCTTCGGTAAGATAAGCGTCCTTAACTGGTTCCAAAGCATAGTCAGTTACCTCTTCCACAAACCTACCTTGGCGATTCACCAAAGGAACTTCTTTTCCAGCTGCATCTAAGACCAAAATAGCTGGTATTCCATTTTGTTGTGCTACACGAAAGTCATCAGCACCGAATGTAGGAGCCGTATGTACAATTCCTGTACCATCTTCCGTCGTAACAAAATCACCTAAAATAACACGAAAAGCTGCTTCTTTAGGTTGCACATAAGGCATCAATTGCTCGTATTCTAGCCCATCCAACTTAGCACCTTTGCATTCACCCAAAATACGATAAGGGATGGCTTGTGGTTTTTTCTCTGCAGATAAATAAGCTTCAAAATCGCCATTTTCCGCAGCAGCTTGAAAATAATTTTTCACCAAATCTTTGGCCAAAATAACATTAACAGGTAAATAGGTGTAGGGGTTAAAAGTTTGGACTAAAGCATATGTAATATTTTTTCCTGCGGTCAAAGCTGAGTTGGAAGGCAAGGTCCAAGGAGTGGTAGTCCATGCCAAAATATACACTTGGTCATCTTTAGCTATTTCAAACAAGAAATTCGATTTAGCATTTTTAATCAATTTAAATTGAGCTGTTAAAGAAGTATCTTTCACATCTCTGTAACAACCAGGTTGATTCAATTCATGAGAAGATAATCCAGTTCCTGCGGCGGGTGAATAAGGTTGTATGGTATACCCTTTGTACAAAAGCCCTTTGTCATACAATCGCTTCAATAAATTCCAAATGCTCTCGATATAATTAGCCTGATAGGTTACGTAGGGATTTTCGAGGTCAACCCAATAACCCATTTTTTGCGTTAAATCATTCCATTGATCCGTGAATTTCATCACAGTTTCTCTGCACTTTTGATTGTATTCTTCGACCGAAATTGACTTCCCAATATCTTCTTTTGTGATACCTAACTCTTTTTCTACTTGTAATTCCACTGGCAATCCATGTGTATCCCATCCCCCTTTTCGCTTTACTTGTTTTCCTTTAAGTGTCTGGTAACGACAAAAAATATCTTTGATAGTCCTCGCCATTACATGGTGAATTCCCGGAGTACCGTTCGCAGATGGAGGTCCTTCAAAAAAGGTAAAACTTGGTTTTCCTTCCCTTGAAGAAATTGATTTATCGAAAATCTCATTCTTTGTCCAAAATGATAATACTTCGTCTGCTACCTGTGCGTAATCTAAATTTTTGTATTCCTTGAAGTTCACTGAATTGTCTGATTTTATATTTAAACGGCAAAATTGAGGCAAATTTACAAAAAATTATTCACCTTTTTTTTGCCAGAAAAATCGATTAAAATTTTTATTAAATAGAATGGATGAACCAAAAGTTCGATTGATTTGATAAGAGTTTAAAGAGCCCGCCAAGGTGGTTTGAACGTTGCGTGTATAGGCCTTTAGTCGGATGCTACCGTCCTTCTTGATAAACCATTCTGTAGACCAATCGCCTAAGAATATTTGCAAATTAGTTTGGTTTCTAGCATCGGTAAAACCTCCACTTCTAGTCACTCTTAATTCATCATTAATCGTATATGAAGCTCTTAGTTGTAAATTAGTCAATAAATCTTTGTTCAAGTTACCACCTCCTAAATACACATCGATATTCAAATCTTTATTTATTTTAGAAGCCAAATTACTTAATTGATTGGACAACATTTCCGTAAAATTACCCACCAAATTGCCTAATTCTATTCCGCTTCCTCCATAGGGAGGAACCAATTGACCGAATAGTAAAACATTACTTACTTGCCTAGTTAATTCTTGCTCGTCTGTTTTTATTCGATTAGAAAAAGCAGTAACTGAACTGTTGAAATTAACATCTTTGGGATAATCTCTTATTCCAACATTGAAACTTATATCGGGGGATAATAATCTGTTTTTTAAATTAATACTTACATCCACAGGATATCTTCTTTTGTATTCCGGTGAGTTAACTTTATTGGAAGTGTCTAAAAGAATGGGATAAAGGGAAGCATATTGAGTATAAATTGCTTTGATATTTACTTGTGCATCCATCGGATTCCCCTTCCATGAAATCCTTGAATTTTTTTCAATATTGAACTTCTTATTGATCACATTTTGAAGAGTGAAAGTATAATCTCCCTGTTCGATTGCATATTCACCATCCATTTGAAATTTACCCCTTTTGTCTATGGTCATGTTTACATTTCCTTGGCCATAAACCCGCATCAAATCACCTTTTTTCTGATCAAATTGAACCTCCCCGTAAGCTTCCGGAGTTAATGCCAAATTCAAATTCATTTGAATTGCATCATCGAGTAATTTTTTTGAGTTATTTTGTTTTTCCAAATCGGATGAAATTTTCATCGTTTCGCTCAAAAACTCATAATCGCCTTCGTCTGAAAGAACCTCTTCCCTATCCAAAGGAATAAACAATCGAGTACCTTTTCCAGATTTCAAATTGCCTGAAATTATTAAATTTTGCAATGTCCCATCAATTTTCATGTTACCACTTGCATATCCAATTCCGTAATAAATAGAAGTTGGATTTCTTTTGGTATTTAAGATTTTAAATTTGGATAATTCAGCATTTAAAGACAATTGAAATGGACGGTCAATTGGAAAAGATACGGCCGTTGTTACATTTGCTGTATTGCCATCCGTATCTTTCACTAGCCAATTTTTCCCAATAATTTGTCGTGGTAAAAACACTATTGTATCTGAAAAGGCTAATTTAGAATTCAAATAATCAAATGTTACTGAGGCATTTTGTACAGCCAATTTTCCTGTAAAAATTGGTTGATACAAGGTCCCACCAATATGTAATTTACCAAAAGCCGCTCCTTTAAAATCAGAAAAGACGCCCACCGTAAAAGGCTCCAAAATTTGTAAATTGGTTTTAGTTAAATCAGCTGTTAAATCCAATTTATCTGTTTCTTTATAAGGCTGGTATACACCATTCATCGATAGAACAGATTCGCCAAAACGATTCAAATTAAAATCGAGATCCATCACCTTTTCTTCTGATCGATAAGTCCCTAAACCCAAAATATTGCCCATGTACACCTTACCCAAGCGAAAAGAATCAATTTTAGCCCACGCGTCAATGTGCGTATTTTGATACCAATCCTGAATTGTTAACTCAGCATTTAATTCTCCGACAGATTTAATGGAGAAAATAGGCATCAAAGTTTCCAATTGAAACTTTTTAGCTTTTAAGCTTAATACATTGGTAGAATCATTTGAGATACTCCCTTGTAATGAAATGGATTGTTTATTGTTTGAAATAAAAACGTGGTCTGCGTTTAATTCCTTGCCTAAAAAACTTAATTTATTCATTGGGTCAATGGACCAATCTTGTCCCAAAATCCTAAAATAAGAATCCTTGAACTTTAATGAAAATCCTTCTTTTTCAAACTTCCAGTTTCCAGCTAAATGCGCAGAATTTTCTTCTTCTTGCTGTTTAAAATCTAAGGTAAAATTGATCCGATTCTGATCCCACAAAGCTCCTAATTTAAAATTTTCTGTGGGTGTAAGGAAATTTAATTGTTGCCTTCTAGATTGAAAAACCAAGGAACTTGAAACCTCTGGACTACCTAAAAACTTTGAACTTTGAAAAGAAAAAATAGATTGATAGAATTTGTATCCACCTAAAATTAAGGTGTCTGGATAGGCTTCAAGACTCAAATTTAAGGCTCGTCCTTTGATGATATTTCCTGAAAAAACAGTATTCTTTGCAACGTTAATACTAGGAAAACAACGGTCCAAAAAAGGAGATAAATGATGACAAATGATTGTAAAATCGGCATTGTATTTATCAGTAATATCCGATTTTTTTTGACTATAAAACAATGCTCTTTCTGCATCATTTTTCTTGAAATAATTACCATATTCGTCCCATAATTGTAATAAATCATTTTTTAATTGATTAGGGAGAAAATCACCATCAACATCCACTGAAACCAAATCAGAATTAAGCTTATATCGCTTTTTATTTTTGCGACTAATATCCGAATTGAATGAAAATAAATTGATAGAAAGATCGGAAACATTGGGTTGTTTGATGTTCAAATCGGTTAATACAATTCCCCCTTCTAGATCGTCTAAATCATTGAATTTTAAGTCTAACTTAAAATCGGATTTTACTTTTAAAGGTGTTTCAATAAGATTCAAATTCATTAAATCAGCCTTGGTAATTCTTCCATCTAGCTGATAATGGGGCTTTTCATTTCTTAAATTAATTTCACCAATCATGGTAGCAATCAAATTAGAATCCTTTACGGATACTGCTCCCTTAAACAATTTCTTTTGTAAATTTCCCCTCAAGGCCACATTCTTGTAGGTATAATGATTTAAATTTATTTCAGAAATCTGCCCATCAAAGTCAATATTTGCTGATTTATTAGAGAATCCCGTTCCTTTAATATTCGCATTAAGATCAATTGTTCCCACATAATCTTGCAAATCGACCAATACCCCTAACCTAAATTTCATCAATGAAACTTTACCTTTATAAGAAGAAAATGCCATGGAATCCTTCAGTGCCATATCAAAATTTCCCTCTAAATAGCCCAAGCCTGTTTTCATCTTGCCTGATGTAGAAAAATTCAAATGCGTTCCCACAAAGGTGCCATCTAAAGTACTTGGTCCTAAAATTTTTATTTTTTCTGCGGCAGGTCTTGAAATAAATGGAGCCAGGTCTTGTGGTACAAAAAAGGAGTTTTTCATGGAAAAATTCATCAAAGTTTTCTTCACATTGGGCAAACCTTTAAAACTAAAATCACCTTTTAAAATACTTTTGATACCGAAACCTAATTCAAAACTTTTTAAATTCAATTGTGCTACCGTTCCATTCAGTTGACCCTTTAACCGATAAATCCCCTTATAATCATTCATCGCAGAGACAAATCGGCCTAAATCTTCCCCAAAAATCTTTGAATTATCAAAATTGGCTTGCATGTTAACTTTGGTATTCCAATCAGACAAAGAACCTTTGTTCTTGTAATTCATGACCACTTTATTCTTTAACCAAGAATTATTGAACCATAAGGATAACTGATCAAATCGCATCTGTTTATCTGATATCAAAAACTTGGTATCTAAACTTTTTACCTTGAATTTAGTATCTGGATCTATGCCTGAAAGGCCAATGGTTTGTAGAGCTATTGTATCATCTTTAACATAAAATTCTTTGACCTTAGAATTGATTTTCTCAATAGAAAAGTGTGCAATATCAAAATGGGAGCTTGTTCCTTCGTCGATTGTTTGAAAATCATCCAACTGAAAAATGCCATCAATAACTTCGGCCTCATGGATAAAAAAGATAGAAGAAGGTGCCCTAGGATCTTTTTTTCCTGGACTAAGCCAATTAGTTAGGCGATCTATGAATTCCTCTAAATTCATTTTTCCAGATTTTTTTTCAAAAATCAAATGAACTTTTGGCCGAACTAACCTAGCAAAATCAAAAGCAGATTGATTTTGCCCTAAAAGCAAATCATAAATACTAAAATTCACGTCTAATTGGCGAATATAGATCATTTCTTTACCCCAAGGATCTTTCACTTTTAATCCCCAAAAGCTAACTTCATCAAAAAATTTAAGCTGAATTCGGTCCAAAGTCAATGGATAACCTATTGCCTTTTCAATTTTAGGTGCGTAATATTTAGCTAAAAGCGTTTGATTAGAGGGTGCTCGTAACAGCAAAATGATCATAAATAGCAACAAAAAAATAGCCACTAATCCATAGAGGAAAGACTTGGCTAAAATTTTGAGATATTTAATCATATTTTCTTTGGAAGAAAAAATCCATTCCGGCAAATTTTGCCCTATTTTTGCAGAGAATTTACAAATATGAATCTACTGGCCATCGAATCTTCATGTGACGAAACTTCCGCTGCTGTAATGGTTAACGGAATTTTACGTTCAAATGTTATATCTACTCAACTCATTCATACGGAATGGGGAGGAGTAGTTCCTGAATTAGCCAGCAGAGCACATCAAAAATCTATCATTCCTGTTGTTCAAGAAGCTCTACAACTAGCAAATATAAACAAAAATGACCTGAATGCCATTGCTTTTACGCGGGGACCAGGTTTATTAGGTGCCTTATTGATTGGAACCTCCTTTGCTAAGTCCTTGGCATTGAGTTTAAATATCCCTTTAATTGAGGTAAACCATATGCAAGCACACGTTTTGGCCCATTTTATCGAAGATCCCAAACCAGTATTTCCGTTCTTGTGCCTAACCGTTAGCGGAGGCCACACGCAAATTGTATGGGTAAAAAGTGCCTTAGAAATGGAAATTATTGGCGAAACAATGGATGACGCCGTTGGGGAAGCCTTTGATAAAACGGCTAAATTGATTGGACTACCCTATCCAGGTGGGCCGCTCATTGATAAATTAGCAAAAGAAGGTAACCCTGATCGGTTTGTATTACCGATGGGTGAAATTCCCGGCTTAAATTTTTCATTTTCAGGAATCAAAACGGCTATTCTTTATTTTTTACAAAAAGAGCAAAAAGCAAATCCCGATTTCATTGAAAATAATAAAGCGGACATCTGTGCTTCCGTCCAAAAAACCTTGATTGAAATTCTTTTAAGAAAAGTAAAAAAAGCAATGAAAGAAAAAAATTGCCAACAAATCGCGATTGCTGGTGGTGTATCTGCCAATTCTGGCTTAAGAGCTCGATTAAAAGAAATGGGTTTAGAACAGAATTGGGAAGTCTTTATTCCAGCATTTTCTTATTGCACAGATAACGCAGGAATGATTGCCATGGCTGGACATTTTAAAGTCTTGGCTGGTATTTACAGCAATCAAAATGTTAGCCCTCTAGCTAGAATGGAGTTCTAACTAAATTTAAACCAGTTTTTTTGAATTTATTGTATCCATTAATTCACTAACATATGAATCACTGATGGGTATATCGAAAGTCCCAATTTTGATTCTTTGCTGCTTCACTTGCTCTATTTTTCGCAAATTCACTATAAATGATTTGTGAACTCTTAAAAAATTAAAATCTACCACTTTGGCTTCAATGGATTTCATGGTCAATTTCGTAAGAACAGGTCTTTTTTCTCCTTCTAAAAATATTTTGATATAATCTTTTAAACCTTCAATGTGCGTGATTTGTGGAATAGAAATCCTGAGCAATGAATATTCTACATTGACAAAGAAAAAATCTTCTTCGGTAGGAGTAACCTCTTTTTTAGTGGTTTGAATATGATTTTTTGATTGAAATAATTGAAATGCCTTTTGGGCGGCCATCGTAAATCGCTCCAAACTTACAGGTTTCACTAAATAATCTACTACATCCAATACATAACTTTCAATGGCATAATTTTCATAAGCCGTAACAAAAATCACAAAAGGTTTTTCCTTTAAAGTTTGCAAAAATTGAGTCCCCAACATACCCGGCATTTGAATGTCTAGGAATATTAAATCAACCTCGAAAGTACTTAAAGCCTCCATGGCTTCAAAAGCATTTTTACAAGACGCAACTAGGTTCAAAAAAGGTAATTGATGAATATTATCTTCCAACAATTTCCTTCCCATACTTTCATCATCAACCACAATACAGTTTATCTTTTGCATAACTTATCTATTTTTGTGTAAAGAAATGGTTAATTTGACAGAGAAAAGTTCTCCTAATGAATCAATCTTCAGTTGATGCTTTTGAGGATAAAGCAATTCTAAACGTCGGATCACATTTTTTAAACCAATCCCCGAATCAGGATCTTTACTATCATTCAACACATTCCCGATTTTATTAACAACTTGAAAAATCAATAATTCATCTTTTACATTAAAATCAATTTGAATCGTTGGATTAATGACATGACCAACACCATGTTTGAAGGCATTTTCAACAAATGGAATCAATAACATAGGCTCAATCATATAAGATCCCACGGTACCATAATATTTCATAAATTCAATGGCCACATCATCTTCAAATCGTATTTTCTGCAAATCAATAAAATTTTGCAAATATTCTAATTCACGACTGAGAGGAACCATCGATTGATCTGAATCATACAACATGTAACGCATCAAGGAAGACAATTTAATTGTCACTCCTTCCGCCTCTTTTGCAGATTTAGATCGAATTAAATACACGATACTATTGAGTACATTGAAAATAAAATGAGGACTAATTTGAGATCTCAAAAAGGACAATTCTGATTTCATCTGTTCATTGCTCATCTCTTCCTTCTCTGCTTCTATTTCTATGAATTCCAATAATAAACCATAAGTTGAAGCAATTCCAGCAATCATTATCAAAGGAAAAACTCCAAATATTTGATTAGGACCTTCATTTAATTTCTCAAATGACATTACATACATTTGGATCAAATATTGAATGACCGTGAAGACCAAAACGAGAACGACCAAAGAAAAAATAAATAGTAGAACGCCGTTTTTTTTGAAAACATAAGGTATCAAAACCAGTGTAATCAAATAAAACAAAGGAACAACGGCGGAGAGCTCTAACCATATATGTTCTGAAAATTCTGGATTTTCATGGGGATGCGGATGCGTATTTTCGTGGGGATGATGTACAGGACTCAATAAAGGTAAACCAATCCAAATCCCCCAAAGAGCTAGATTAAATAGAATCTTAAATGTTAATTTTGCATTAGGGGAATTCCAAACTCGCCACATAGATTTTTAATGAATAAGCCTACAAAGCTATGCATTTTATAAGGTTATGAAAACCCAAACTACCAGCGAATCAATTTCATCGACCAAAAGACAATTTAAGTCTATTTGTATTTTCATCTACAATAAGTAGTTTTAGGTAGTCTTCAAAAGACAAGTAATCGAAAATTTGGTGGAAGTAATAAAAAGTTCTTTAGATTGCTAAAATATAAACGCTAACGAAAAATGAAATATTCAATTCGCCTAATATACATTTTCCATTTACTATTTATTTCAAGTTCATTATTTGCACAAAATACCTCAACCACATCTTTAAAAGATTCTTTACCTTCAAAAATAGCTGAACCTCAGCAAATGAAAACTTTATTTTCAGATAGTAAAATAGTTCATTTAAAATCATGGGGATTATCTATGTCGCCTTTTGTTCAATTTGGACAAATTAGGCAACAGAGAGGTTTCAATTTTGCCTTCCACGCGAACAATAAATGGTCAATCGGTATAGCTCACATTCAAAGCATTAACACCCATCAAAACCCAAATGCGAAAGGCGAATTAGACAAACCTGCTACTGCGTTCACAGCGCTTTCTTTGGAATACACAGTAAAATCCAATTCAATTTGGCATGTAAGCTTTCCTTTTATGATAGGTTCAGTAGTTGCTCGTGAGCAAAACATAATGATACCAGCTTACAAACTAAGTCAATACAATCCAATTATGCACAAGCACATGCAAAATCAAAATGATTTCAGAGGCCCCAAATCATTTGGTTTTCAAGCAGGAATTAATTTAGAATTGAATGTTTACAAATATGTCAAACTATTTACTGGCGTGAACTACCGTTTTGTTGCAGGTGAAAATTCAACTCGAGAGATGGATGGCCTTTCTGGAACAGTGGGATTAAAATTGGGCTTGTTTGATCAAAAAATTAACAAAATAAAGAACTAATTCAATCGGTTTCAAATAAACTATTTCGCTTTTAGCACTCGTCTTTTCTGTAAAGCAAAGCGGTATCTTTTTTAGGTACCGCTTTTTATTTTTTGATTGAAAAAAAATAATAACTAACCATTGATGAAAATTTTTTATCAAAATTTCTTCCAATAACCGCTAAATAAATAATTAAAATAATAGTGTGACAAATCGGGTTTTTATTCCAGCATAAAATCATTTCTAAATTATTTTTTTTCAATCTTTGCAGCCCCAAAAATAGAAAATCTATGCAAGCGAAGTTATCTCAATATTTAAAAAATAATCTTCAAGGAGATAAAACCATTTGGATGATTGTCTTCTTTTTAAATATCATTGGTTTATTGATTCAATTTTCTGCGAAAGGAAGATTTAACATGAGTAATCCTCTGGATCCAATCATCGGATTCATTAAACCTCTGACTATTTTAATTGCTAGTTTATACATCATGGCATGGGTTTCACGCAAAGATTATACTAAACTTACGAGGTATGTCCATGTATTTTTATATGCATCCTGGGGTCTAATTTTAATGGCATTTTTTGTCGGAACTGCCAAAGGAGGAGCCAGTAGATGGCTAGAATTGGGCCCCATCAGTTTTATGCCATCCGATATGGCAAAGCTCTGTTTAACGATAAGTCTCTCTAAAATTCTTTCTACCAAACAATCTGACCCAAAAGCCTATGAATGGGGCACACTTTTATTTATATTTTTGAATATCATCATTACTTGCACCTTAATATTACTATCCAATTTCTCAACAAGCGTCATCATTTTTTTAACAAGTTTAGTGTTAATGTTTTTTGGTAGAGTTCCCATTAAATTCATCACTTCTATTTTCGGAATTGTTTGTATCATAAGTTTCTGTATGATTTACTTTGAATTTGGAGACAGGGCCACTACGGTGAAATCTCGCATTAAAACCTATTATAGAAGAATCAATAGTCCATCTTCAGAAAAGGCCAAAATTGAAATGGAAGATCGAGATAAAAATTTCCAATTAACAACAAGTTTATATGCTATTTCAACGGGAGCTTTAAGTCCAAAAGGTCCAGGCAAAAGTCAATATAGATACCATCTTTCACAATCAGAATCCGATTTTGTATTTGCTATTATCATAGAAGAATATAGCATTGCAATGGGAGCATTTGTGGTTGGCTTATTTTTGGTGTTAATTTTTCGGAGTTTAATTGTTACCCGAAATTGTGAAAGACCCCTTGGTGGACTAATGTCGGCAGGTCTTTCCTTTTCAATTGTTACCCAAGCATTGATCAACATGTTTGTCTCTGTTGGTGCGATTCCTGTAACTGGTCAACCCATTCCGATGGTATCAGCTGGTGGGACTTCTTTGTTTTTTACAGCGATTAGCATTGGACTCATTTTATCCATTAGTAAGGATAATGGGAAGAGGTGAGAGGTAAGAGGTGAGAGGTAAGAGGTAAGAGGTAATAGGTAATAAGTAATAGGTAAAAGAAAATAAGTTTTATACCTAATAATTCATACATCTTACATCATACATCATACATTATTGATTTTATCAAAAATCACCATAGGTATCTTCTAAATACTTTTGCATGACTAAAATATCCTCTTTGCTTGTTAGATCTGGCACGTTTTCGGATAAAGGAATGGCAAAAAATCCACGTCCAGTACCTTCGCCATATAAAGCAACAGAGGTAGGTAATTCTTTTTCATTACGAATTGGGTGAAAGGGTGTTTTTCCTAAATAAGGTAAAAAAGCACTCGCTTCAAAAACAAAAATATTCATACTAACCCCTAGACGACCAATTTGCGCTTTCAAATCATCCGCTTGTTCGGCGGTGGGTTTTTCAATAATTTCCAACAAATGACCTTCAGAATCCGTGCGAATTAAAGCAAATGCTGAAATTCTTTCGGCAGGATATAAAAGACTATCTCTGTGGTAGCTAATCAAAGCCTCTGAATGTTCAGAAGCCCAAAGCGTTTTTAAGGCATTGACAGTATATAAATTATCTGAATTACAGACGATCACGCGACCTTTCTGCCAATCAGCATGTTGCATTAAAGCTTGATAAACCGCATCTGCCGTTCCTGCTGGCTTTTCACGATCAGAAGGAATTTGTTGTCTAGAAAAAACAATTTCCATTCCCCAAGTAGCCCCTTTTACCATTAAGGATTCACAATATTCTTGTGTAACCTGATCTGTTGGATGCAATAATAACATCACTTCTTCGATACCAGCCAAATGAGCGTTGTACAATTGATAATCAATCAATGTTTTTCCATCGCGACCCACTTGAATCATTCCTTTGGTTACAGAATTAGCTTGTGCAACTAAATTGGGATCTAAATCACTTCCTTCACTTAAAGCTTTCTTCATTCGAGAAGCCATTCCTCCCGCTAAAATCAATAATCTCTTTTTCATCTCGTATTAATAAAATAAACTCTCATTTTCTAATTTGGTACCTTCATCTACTCGGATGACATACGCCTTTCCACCTTCTGCTTCGATGGCTTGAACCACTCTTTCTGGATCTATGGGAGCATAGGCAAACATACAGCCGCCTCCACCAGAACCATTAATTTTCGCCCCTAAAGCACCTGCCTCCAAAGAAGCCTGAATCATTCGATCTATTTTAGGGGTTGAAATCCTTTTATGTTGTCTTAAATTTACTTGGTGCAGATTTAATAAATTTCCTAATTTTTTATCGTCCCAAGGCTCTTTCCCCTCAAACATGTTTTTTGCTTCTAACAGAATATCTCGGTCAGATAAATTCGCACTTAATAAAATCCATTCATCTTCGCTTAACAATGGTTGATACACTTCACACTCTTGTAAAGTACAAGTTGCCAAATTAAAAGCTGGATTTTTTTCTTGGATTTTTTTAATTCCTGCCAAAGTCCCAAATTTCACTCGGGAAAGAATTCCTAAGGTATCTTTTGCTTCCAAAGAATCACCTAACACGAAAGTACCCATATTATTTTTGTAGGTGTCAATCGAAATGTTAGGTACGCTTTCTAAATAAATCACATTCCCAACGGCAGTAGAATATTGATCCATCATTCCACCAGGTTCGGTAAATTCCAAGACCTCGGCTTCATAAGTGATTTCTCCTATTTCTTTCTGAGTATAAGGTAAGTGATACATCTCACACAAAAACTTCACCCAAGAAACCAATAAAGCAGATGAACTAGAAGTTCCCGAATTAATTGGAATATTCCCTCTGATTTCTAATTCCAAACCTCTATTGATCAGGTGCCCTTTTCTCGATAAAACATTACAAACGCTTTTAAAATAGTCACGTTCTTTGGTGTAATTCAAAGGGTAATTTAATTCAAAAGACTCTTCTTTGCCAATATCAGGAAGTGAAAAATGAACAGTTTGATCGGCACGAAATTGGCCTTTTATTTGAATACGCTTCGAAATTGCCGCTGCAATAACAGGTAGACCTAAATAATCTTGGTGTTCACCAAACAAACAAATTCGACCAGGAGTGGATGTAATCATAAAAAAATTATAATTAACAAAAGTACAAAATTGAAATTAAATAAATACCTTAGCTTTTAAACACAAAATTTTAATCATGATTTCCCAACGAATACCTTCTGTTGATTACTTCCGTGGTTTTATTTTATTTCTATTGGCTGCTGAGAGTACAGGACTATATCATAATCTCCATATTCTTTTTCCAGATAATGCCATCATTGAACAATTTTTTCATGTAGAATGGAGAGGTTTACATTTTTGGGATCTCATTCAACCAGGATTTATGACCATTGCAGGATCTGCTTTGTATTTTTCAACCTACAAACGATTAGATAATGGAGCGACTTATGGCACCCTATGGCCCAAAGTAATCAAAAGATCTGTATTACTTTTTTTGTTTGGAACAGGACTTCACTGTCTATCTCGTGGAAAAATCGTTTTTGAACTTTGGAATGTACTAACTCAACTTTCAGTAACAACTATCCTTGCATTTTTTTTACTACGCTTTTCCATTCCACTTCAAATCGCTGCCTCTTTATTATTACTATTATTATCGCATAGTCTTTATGTATTTTCAGAAATACCCGGATTTGACCAAGCTTATACACCTGATAAAAATTTCGGATCCTATATGGATATGCTTCTAATGGGAAAATTAAGCGGAGGCCATTGGATAGCTATTAATTGTATACCAACTGCTGCACATACCATTTGGGGAGCATTATTAGGTAGAATTATCCATCGAACAAAAGACAAAAGAGCGGTTTTAAAAACATTATTTTCATTAGCCATTATTGGACTTGTTATTGGCTACGGTTTAGATTGGGCAGGAATACCGATTATTAAACGAACCGCAACAATCTCTTTCACGATTGCATCAGGTGGATGGGTAACCTTACTAATGGGCTTTTTCTATCTAAACTGGGAACGCGAAAAACCACATATTCAAGTGTCAAATACTCTATTATCCTTTGGCAAAAATTCGATTTTTATTTACCTATTTTTTGAATCCATTGGACCTGAATGGCTAAATGATGCTTCTTTAATTTTCGTCAAAGGTTTTTGTGAAAAAATCAACCTGAATGAACCTATTTATGAAGTCATTAATTCGGTATTTGTTCTTGGATTAATTTCTATCATGGCGGTATTTATGGACAAGAAAAAAGTGTACATTTCTCTTTAAAAAGGTCAAAAGTAGAAGGTAGGTTTACTTAGTAAGACCTTCCTTCTACTCCTTTCATAAAGTTCACAAATGCCTTATTTACTACTTGATTACCTCCTTTTGTTGGAAAATTTCCAGTAAAATACCAGTCGCCTAAGTGATTAGGACAAGCAATATTTAAATTGGATACTGTCTGATAAACAATAGAAATATCAGCACTTAAATTCTTTGGGCGAACGATATCAGCAATTTTATGGGAAATTTCATCATCCGTAAATGGTGCATAAATCGCTTTTACAAAATTCTCCTCTTGCGCCGTACCATTTTCCAATGCTTGAAGACATTTGAAATTAACTTCATCCAAAATATGTTCCAAACCACGTTCTTTCAACAAAGCTAAAACGGCTCTAAATGCTACAAATTCCTTCATCTTGGACATATCAATTCCATAACAATCAGGATAACGAATTTGCGGAGCAGAAGAGACAATCACAATTTTCTTCGGTGACAATTTATCCAATAAACCCAAAATACTTTTCTCTAAAGTTGTACCTCGAACAATGGAATCATCAATCAAAACGACCGAGTCAACCCCTTTGTTGATAACTTCGTACGTAGTATCATATACGTGAGCAACCATATCATCTCTTTGCTCATCACTTGCAATAAAAGTACGGACTTTTACGTCTTTAGAAATCAGCTTTTCAACCCTTGGTCTGAAAGTCAACAACTCATCCAAATCTTCCTCAAAAAGGACTCCTTCCATGATGGCTTTCTTCCTTTCTTTGGCTAAATGATCCTCTAAACCATCAATCATTCCTAAAAAGGCTGTTTCAGCTGTGTTGGGGATATAGGAAAAAACAGTATTTTTCAAATCATGATTCACCTCATCCAAAATTTGAGGAATCAATAATTGACCCAACTTTTTTCGTTCGTGATAAATATCTGGATCTGATCCTCTTGAAAAATAAATACGCTCGAAAGAACACGATTTCTGCTCCAACTGATCAATAAATTGCACTTCATCTACCCTTCCTTCTTGATCCACAATTAAGGCATGGCCTGGAGTTACTTCCTTAATTTCATTGTATGCACAATTAAAACTCGTTTTAATTGCCTGTTTTTCAGAAGCTACAACTACTACTTCATCGTCTACATAATAAAATGCAGGACGAATACCCGCCGGATCACGAGCCACAAATGAGGCACCGTAACCAGTCATCCCGACCATCGCATATCCACCATCAAAATCCTTGCAAGACCGTTCTAAAACTCGTTTTAAATTGATTTTGCTAGCTAAAATATCCGATAATTCGGGATTTGTGTATTGATCTTTGTATTTTAAAAACTGCCTCTGATTTTCTTCATCCAAAAAGTGTCCAATCTTTTCCATAACGGTAACAGTATCTACTTTTTCTTTTGGATGCTGACCCAATGACACCAATTTATCAAATAAATCGTCCACATTAGTCATATTGAAATTACCTGCCATCACTAAATTCCTACTTCTCCAATTATTTTGACGCAACATCGGATGACAATTTTCAATTTCATTTTGCCCATGAGTACCATAACGCAAGTGACCCAATAAAACCTCTCCAGTAAATGCAACATTTTCTTGCCACCAAACTGCATCCATGGATGCATCGATACCGGTTTCTTTTTTATAGTCTTTGGCTAATTTTTGTGCTTTACGAAATTTCTTATTGATTTTTCCGAAAATATCGGCAACGGCTTGTGGTTCCACTGATCTGTAGCGACTAATGTATCTGCTACCTGGTTTAACGTTGATTTTAATATTGGCAACCCCTGCTCCATCCTGACCTCGATTCACTTGCTTCTCCATCATTAAATACAACTTTTTGAGGCCGTAACTAGGATCTTTGTATTTGTCAAGATAATACTGGAATGGCTTTCTTAATCGAATTAAAGCAATTCCGCATTCATGCTTAATAGAATCGGACATTTTTTGGTTGTTTCTCTAGGATTGTCGTTCAAATGAACCCAAAATTAATAAATAAAGTGACCTAAAAACGGAAAAGTTCTGTTTTTTTCCATTCTTATTTCAAAATGTCCAAAAATAGGTTGGGTATGATTAAAATCAAGATAATAATACCACTTAAAAAGGCATAAGGCCATAATTCTGACCAATTTTCCTTAATTGAATTATTGAGATTTTCTGCTGATTTTTTAAAATAAATTTGATAAGGAATCTTCAAATAATAAAAAAGGGAAACTGCAGTTGAAAAAACCGAAACAAGTAATAAAATCATCACCAGCGACAAACCACTATCCTGATAATTTTGCCATAATAAAGTAAAATACGTCAATTTGGCCAAAAAAGTTCCGGCTGGTGGCAAACCAACCAAAGATACAAAACCGATCAAAACAAAAAGGGACCAAATTGGTCTATGCTGTGATAAACCATCCCAACGAGACATATCATCTTTCTGATATATTTTTTGTTCTTTTTCATCTAAAGCATAAAAGACCAAAATCGTACTTAAACCATAAATGAGCGCATAAAACAACAAAGCCTGTGTGGCTTCTCCAATAGGGAAAATCCAAGCGATTGCCATAAAACCGCCCTGAGCAATACTTGAATAAGCCAATAATCTTTTGGTATTCGTCTGCCGAAGTGCTCCAAAATTACCCACTAACAAAGTCAAAATTGCCAAAAGACTAATTGCTTCTATCATTGAAACAGGAATGACATGAATCAACCGCAAGCCTAAAAAAGAAATAGCCATTTTGGGAGCCGTTGAAATCCATACCATCCAAGAAGCAGGTAAGGTTTCTAATACATCTGGACTCCAAGGCTGAAAAGGTACCCATGACATTTTAAATAAAAATCCAGCTCCAACCAAACTTAGAGCAGTAGCTACTAAAAGTGGATCTGCTTCGCTTAAGCCACGTGTGAAGGAAGCATCTGAAAGAGACAAAGTTCCAGTAAGGCCATATATCAATGAAATTCCGTACAATAAAATGGCAGATGTGGTTAATCCAAAAAGGACATAAGGAATGGACGCCCTCGACCCTTCTGAATCTTTCCGCACCCCTACAATTAAATAAGTTCCAAGAGACATTAATTCAATGCTCAAGTAAATGGATAACCAATGTGCACTTATACTAGTAAGTAAAGCACCACATAGTATTGAAAAAAAACCGATTTTCTCTTCTAATTGAAAGCGCTTTTGTTGAATTTGATTAATCAACAAAATTAAAAATGCAAAAAACAAAACTAAAGTGTTCATGGCGTTGCTGCCTGAATTAATCACAAAAAGCCGGAAAGAAGCCCAGCCACTTACTCCCAAACCCATGCGTTGGATAGACAATACAAATGCCAATAAAATTCCAATTTGAGCCACAAAATATCGCCAGGAAGTCGCGAATTTTTCTGATTTACCGTGTAAAAACAACTCAGCAAATAAGCAGATGAATATCCAAAAGCAGATTAATAATTCTGGAATCATTAATTGGAACCCATCTGTAATTTGATGGAGCTTGGAATCAAATGAAGCTAGAAATTCAGGAGCGTACATGTACAAACTTAAGGGTTTTTACTAATTAATTTCTCTTTCAAGTAATTTGCTGTAAAATTATCTTTCAAATTCACCATTTCTTCAGGTGTACCTTCAAAGGTGATGAATCCACCATTTTCACCGCCCTCTGGTCCTAAATCTATGATAAAATCTGCGCATTTAACGACTTCCATATTATGTTCTATGATAATTACACTATCTCCTTGCTCGACTAAATCATTCATTGCCTTCAATAATTTTTTGATGTCATGAAAATGCAAACCAGTTGTAGGCTCATCGAAAATAAATAAGGTTTTACCTTTGTTAGGATTACCCTTACCCAAAAAACTGGCTAATTTCACTCTTTGAGCTTCTCCTCCCGAAAGTGAGTTGGACGACTGCCCTAATTTGATATAACCTAAACCCACTTGAAACAATGGATCTATCTTATCCGCAATTTTAGGATGCTTTTCTCTAAAAAATCCAACAGCCTCCTCCACAGTCATATCCAGAATTTCAGAAATATTTTTTTCTTGGAATTTAACATCTAAAATTTCCTGCTTAAATCGACTACCCTTGCAAGATTCACAAGTCAATCGAATGTCAGCCATAAACTGCATTTCGATGGTTGTTTCTCCTTCTCCTTGACAAGTTTCACATCGACCACCTTCTACGTTAAAGGAAAAATGTGCAGGTTTATAAGCTCGAGCTTTGGCAACAGGTAATTCGGAATACAATAAACGAATGGCGTCATAAGCCTTGATATAAGTCACAGGATTCGAACGCGATGATTTCCCAATGGGTTGTTGATCCACCATCTCAATTCCAGCAATTTTATTCAAACTCCCTCCTAACTCTCTGAATCTACCCGTTTCTTCTGTTCCTAATTGTAAATTCCTTAAGACAGCAGGATATAAAATTTTACGAATTAACGTTGACTTACCTGATCCACTCACTCCTGTAACGACGCACAATACGCCTAATGGAATTTTGGCATTCACATTCTTCAAATTATTTTCAGAAGCCCCTTTGATTTCAATATGAGCCAATGGCTTTCTCCTAAATTCAGGTATGTCAATTTGATCTTCCCCAGTTAAAAAACGTAAGGTATGACTTGTTTTGTTTTTCTCTGCTAATGCTTCGTTTAGACTCCCTTGAAACATCAAATTGCCCCCATGTCTTCCAGCCTCTGGCCCGATATCAATGATTTGGTCAGCCGCACGCATGATTTCTTCTTCATGCTCAACCACAATGACCGTATTCCCCATTGCTTTCAGCATCAATAAAACAGAAATTAATCGTTCCGTATCTCTAGGATGTAAGCCAATACTTGGCTCATCTAAAATGTACATAGATCCTACCAAAGCACTTCCTAAAGAAGTTGCTAATTTAATTCTTTGAAATTCTCCACCTGACAGAGTTGAACTCAAACGATTAAGCGTTAAATAACCTAATCCCACCCGATCCATATAATCCAATCGATTATTTATTTCAATTAAAATTCTTTTGGATAATGCTTGATCATGTATATCCAAAATCAAATTTCCAAAGAAATCTTTCACTTTAGACAAAGGCCAAAGAACTAAATCAATGATCGAAGTATCATTGATTTTAACATAGGATGCATCTTTTCTTAAACGAGAACCTTTACAATCTGGGCAATCTGTTTTACCTCTATAACGCGACAATAATACGCGGTATTGAATTTTATAAGTCTCTTTTTCTAAATGATCAAAAAATTGATTAAGTCCAGCAAAATATTTATTCCCTGTCCACAATAATTGTTTTTCGGCTTCCTTCAAATCCTTATATGCACGATGAATCGGAAAGTCAAATTTGACCCCATTTCTCAACAATGGATAAAGCCATTCACTCATTCTTTCACTTCTCCAAGGTGCAATTGCCCCTTCGTAAACGGATAGTTCATGGTCAGGAATAACCAGATTAGGATCTAAACCTAATACCTTACCATATCCTTCACAATTCCTACACGCACCAAATGGATTATTGAATGAAAATAAATTCAAACTTGGCTCCTCGAAAACCATGGAATCCAATTCAAACTTATTCGAGAAAACCTTTCTTTCTTCTCCTTCTACCTCTATCCAACATACACCCTCCCCTTCGAAATAAGCAGTTTGTACAGAATCCCCCAAACGAAACAAGGTTTCCTCATCGTCAGCTTTACTGACCAAACGATCAACTAAAATGGCCACATCATCTGATTTCTTTTGAAATAGGCCTAATTGCTCTTTATTCTCTAATAAATCTTCTAAATCTAAAGTACCCCCCTCAAACATTAGTCGAGAATACCCTTTTTGTACCAATAATTGGCATTCATATTCAAAAGTCCGGTCATCGTGTCGTAAAAATGGAGCTAAAACCAAAACCTTTTTTTGATCAAAAGTCAAAATCCAATCAACTATAACTGAAACAGAATCTTTTTTTACTTCTTCCCCAGAAATAGGAGAATAAGTTTTACCGATTCTGGCAAAAAGAAGTTTGAGGTAATCATAAATCTCAGTACTCGTTCCTACAGTGGATCTTGGATTTTTGGTATTTACCTTTTGCTCGATAGCAATGGCTGGCGAAACTCCACGAATATAATCCACTGCTGGCTTTTCCATTCGTCCCAAAAACTGCCGAGCATAACTGTTCAAGCTTTCAACATACATTCTTTGGCCTTCGGCAAAAAGTGTATCAAATGCCAAAGAGGATTTACCAGAACCAGATAAACCCGTAATGACAACCAATTGATTACGAGGTATTGCTACATCGATATTTTTTAAATTGTGAGCACGAGCCCCCTTAATAATTATATGTGTCTTAGGATCTAAATTTTCAATCCCAGAATTTGTAACAGAACTAGAAACAACATCATTCATAAAACAAAATTATCCTTTAATTTTGTTAATCTTGCGGGACGAATCATAAACATTCAAAAAAAACGTTGATTACTTAAATAAAAATATAAAAAATGAAAAAACTACTACTCATCATCAGTATAATCAGCATTGGTACAATTTCTCAATCACAAGCACAAGAAGCGGTTGTTATTAAAGAGGAAGGTGCTGTTGGCGACTTGGACGTTGAAAAAGACGTTAGCGAATTAAGTTTTAGAGAAAGAGTACATTTTGGAGGCGGTATTTCAGGATTGAGTTTTGGAAATCCAACAAGTATCGGCATTTCGCCAATGGCAGGTTATCAACTAACCAATAATACAGTCATCGGCTTGGGATTAACTTATCAATATTATTCAATTAATTATGGAGGTTCAGTTGGCAAACTGACTTCTAATTTATTGGGAGAAAGAATTTTTGCGAGACATTATGTACCGGCATTATCACAAATTGTTGGTCAGAGTTATCTTACGGCTCAAGTTGAAAACTATTCCAATTTATCCAATAACTCTGGATTAAGTTACTCCAACCCTGTTTTAGTGGGTATTGGAATTGGCTCTAAGATTGGACTGAATATCACCGTGATGTATGACCTGAATTATTCTTCCAGTTATGGTGCTAAAAGCTCTCCTTATGGCTCAGCATTCGTTGTTCAAGTAGGAGGATTTTTCTTTTAAATTTCTTGAAACAAACTAAACAAATAATTAGTTATTATATTCAAAATTAATCAAACTTTGCCCCAAAATTAGTTTTAAAATCATTAAATTCGAATTCAATCATTCTAAATACATGTCGACAGCAATTTTATCAGAACCCTTATTAATTGAAGATCCCAACAGATTCGTTTTATTCCCCATTAAACATGACGATATTTGGCAGTTTTACAAAAAAGCAGAAGCTTCATTTTGGACAGCTGAAGAAATAGATTTGTCACAAGACATGACTGATTGGAAAAAAATGAATGACGGAGAGCGTCATTTTATTTCTCACGTATTAGCATTCTTTGCCGCTTCCGATGGAATCGTTAATGAAAATTTAGCTAATAACTTTCTAAGAGAAGTGCAATATGCTGAGGCTAAATGCTTTTATGGTTTTCAAGTAATGATGGAGAATATTCATTCAGAAACGTATTCTCTTTTAATCGATTCTTATATTCAAGAGCCTAAAGAAAAAGACCGTTTATTGCGAGCGATTGAGACCATTGATTGTGTGAAGAAAAAAGCGGATTGGGCATTAAAATGGATTGATAGTGACAACTTTGTTGAACGTTTGATTTCGTTTGCTGCAGTGGAAGGCATTTTCTTCTCAGGATCCTTTTGTTCCATATTTTGGTTAAAGAAAAGAGGCTTAATGCCTGGTTTATCTTTCTCTAATGAATTGATTTCTAGAGATGAAGGCTTACATTGTGATTTCGCCTGTTTATTGTATTCTGATCATATCAAAAATAAATTATCTCAAGAACGAGTGTACGAAATCATTCTGAATGCAGTAGAAATTGAAAAAGAATTCGTTACAGTTGCTTTACCAGTTTCATTGATTGGAATGAATGCGGATTTAATGTGCCAATACATTGAATTTGTTGCAGACCGTTTGTTGGTATCATTGAATTGCAAAAAATATTATAATACAGTCAATCCATTTGATTTCATGGAGATGATTTCTTTGCAAGGAAAAACAAACTTCTTTGAAAAAAGGGTAGCAGAATATCAAAAATCAGGAGTTATGTCAGATAAAGAATCCATGGGTTTCTCGTTAGATCAGGATTTTTAAAAATAAAGTTTTATAGAATAATTGCTTAAAAAGGTGACTCGTCAGGGTTGCCTTTTTATTTGGATCTGTCTTTAATTTGGGTACTATTAGCTTTAGGTTAGAAAAAACAAATGAGAGTTGAAAAAAATAAAAAATCAATCAAAAAATTTAGGGACCAATTCCTTTTATTTTGCCTTGAGGATTTGATCTAGTACAATCAAACATTGAGGAGAAATGGTATAATTCACAAAGCGTTTATCGTAATCAGAAGAAATTCTAGAGACGGCCTCTGTCACATGAAATTCACTTTCTATCCAAAGATTCAACATAGAAATAAACTTAGATCTTATTTGCCTTTGATTTTCAATGGATTTATCACTACAATTCAGAATCTTATTCAGCTCTTCTGTCGTACAAATAAGGCTTTCTTGATTCGATATGAACCTTAAAAATTCCAAACTAAACTCAGGAAGCTCTTTCACTTTCAATAAGCGATTACTGAAACTGAGACTAATTTTATATTTTCGAATTTCCCAAAATTGAAAAAAGAGAACAATAATCAACAAGATTATTCCTACTAAATAATAATTAATATGATCCAAGATTGTAACTGGCTCATAAAAGGACCCCATCACAATACTATCTTTCAAAAGGGCATTTATATGGATTGAGTCAACAAGAACTTTATCTTTTACATTATTAGATTGTATAAATAAGTATAAGTAGGACCCTTTAGAAATCATATTTTTTGTCCCAGCAAAAAATAATTGATCTTTTCCATTGTACTTATAGAGTATATTATTTACCGGATCTATAAAATGAGGTGCTGAAAAATTATTTGAAAAGAAGAATTGCCCAGTCCAACATACTGACAAGTGATCAAATTGCATAAATGAAGGCGGTAAGTATTTTACAGTTCCTAACTTCGACCATCTTTTATCTTTAAAATCAAACTGAAAAAAAGAGATTGGTAACGGCCCTCTATCCGCATAAGGCGCCTTTACTTCAGCGGAAAACAATTTATCTTCTAGGTAATGATAGCCCCCAAATCTTGATGTAATACGTGCTGGACCTTTTTCTAAGTTCATTTGTGGTAATAGTTCCCATTCTTTTGATGTATGATTATAAAAAGTAGGAACATTATTGATATGCCAAAATCCTGAACCCCCAAATGAATGAATGGTATCATTTCTGATGAATGGGATGGAAAAGAAATTATATCCTCGATAAAAGGTTTTGTCTAATCTTCTGAAAACTCTATTATTGATATCAAATAGATACATTTGGCCCGTACCCATAACAGAAACATAAAATACGCCCTCTGATTTTTTGAAACTATTGACCAATATACTTTGATCAATGTCTTCCAATTTGACATTTTCAAAATTCAATTTAAAGGGGCCAAAACTTCCTTCTTGATTTATCTTTAGAAAATTCTGATTTTCTAAGTCTATTTTATAAATAGATTTAGCTTCCAAATCATAAATTTTGAATTTTCTTTTTTCTAAAACTTCTTGTGAAAATGTACTTTCCCCTGTTAATTGAAAAATAAAAACGAGTAAGCAAATAAATTTTCTATGAATCATAAAATAGTAAGAAAAGATTTTTAGAAAATCTACAAAAGTAACAATATCTATTCTACCAACAGCAGAATATTTCTATTCAAATAGTAAATGCTTATGATTGTGGGTAGTAAAAATATAATTCTCAAAAAATATCCTTATAAAATTAGCAGAATAATAGTAAATAGGCAGAAAATCGAATGATAAAATGAGGTAAATTTATTTAACGGTAAATTTTAGTTTAATTTTTAAGCACCTGTGCATAAAAATTAATTTGAGAAACCAAAAAATTTTAAAAAAATAAGAAATTCATTATTTTTTGTTTACTTGCGTATCAAACCTAGATAAAATGACAACTTCTGAAAATCAAATAAACCCTTCTATTTCCAAACGATTATATTCCCTTGATGCATTGAGAGGATTTGACATGTTTTGGATCATGGGAGCAGAGGAAATAATTCAATTATTAGCAAAGGCAAGTGGCTCAACATTTTGGGAAACCGCAGCATATCAATTAAGTCATCCAAGATGGGATGGTTTTAGAATGTATGATTTAATTTTCCCCATGTTTTTATTTATGGCTGGCGTATCTACACCTTACGCATTAGGAAGGCAACTAGAACAAGGAAAAACAAGAAAAGAATTGCTCTTAAAAGTAATCAAACGTGGATTAATTTTAGTCATATTGGGAATCATTTATAACAATGGTTTAGAAATTAAACCGATCGAAGAAATTAGGTTTGGTAGTGTTTTGGGTAGAATTGGTTTAGGTTATCTATTTGCTAACATTATCTTTCTTTATACGGAAAAAAACATCTTTCAAATTATCTGGTTTGTAGGTATTTTAATTTTCTATTATGTTTTACTGAAATTCAATTCCGCACCAGGTTTCCCAATGGGTGATTTAACTCAAGAGGGTAACTTCGCTTCTTACCTCGATAGACTTGTAATGCCAGGCCATTTATTAAGAGGAAATCACGACCCGGAAGGTATAGCATCCACCATTCCAGCCATTGCAACAGGATTACTAGGGATTATCACTGGAAATTTCCTAAAAAACAATTCTAAAAATGGAACAGCAAAAAGTCTATATTTATTTGTAGGTGGTGTGTCATTCATCATCTTAGCACAAATTTGGAATTTAGATTTCCCAATTAACAAAAACATTTGGTCTAGCTCTTTCGTATTGCAAGCAGGTGGAATTAGTTTGGTATTTTTATCCATTTTTTATTACATCATCGACGTGTTGGAATACAGAAAATGGGCCTTCTTTTTCAAAGTAATTGGAATGAATTCTATTCTTATCTATTTGTCCAGCGCATTCATCGACTGGGAATTTACAACAGACCGATTATTTCATTGGTTAGGTCAATTATTTACAGAATCTTATGGAATGGTTATCCTAGCTGTTTGTTACCTTGGTATCAAATGGGCATTTTTATATTTCTGTTACAACAAAAAGATTTTTTTGAGTGTGTAGGAAAAAATTGATGTATGATGTAAGAGGTAAGAGGTAAGAGGTAAGAGGTAAGATGTATGGATGTATGATGTAAGAGGAATTAAGAATTAAGAATTAAGAATTAAGAAATTTGAGGCTCTTTTACATCTTACCTCTTACATCATACATCCTACATCATACATCAATCCTTCTCCCCTGCTGGTATTCTCAAAGCTATAACATTCCGCTTAGGAGGTACCGGACAAGCGTAGGTTTCATTGTAGGCGCAATAGGGGAAATAAGCTTGGTTAAAATCGACACTTATTTTATTTCCGTTCAGCTGATCGGCTAAGATATCAATGTAACGACCACCGCCGTATGTTTCTTTAGGAGCTGTCTGATCTTTAAAAGCCAAAAAGAAATTTCCATTGCTGTGTTGAAATAAATCCAAGGAAACTTTTAGGCCATTTATCTCTGCATTGATGATAGCGAAAAACACCATTTTTTCGTTACTTCCATCCGTCATTTTTACATCAACCTCTTTTATTTCTTGGTTTTTATTCACAAGAAAAATAATCTTCCATTTTGAATCAAATGGAAAGTAATTCAAACCTCTAAAATTTGATTTATCTAGAATGGGAGAATCATCCAACGTTCGAAATGCTTCATCTTTTTGAGCTCTTGCATTAACAATCGCGGTAGAGTCATCATTGCTTTTGATTTTTTCCACTTTTGAGTTATCAGGAATGCTAACGTAAATAATAAAAGCAAGAAGAAAAAAGATAATTAAAAACCAAGGTTTGAATTTCATGTTAATGGATGTAATTTTGAATTGAATTGACAAAATTAAAAAATAATACGAATGTTTACAGGTATTGTTGAGGCCATGGGCCTTTTAGAAAAAAAAGAATCAAAAGGAAGCAATTGTGACTTTTGGTTTTCATGCCCATTTAGCAATGAATTAAAAATTGATCAATCCCTGGCTCATAACGGAGTTTGTTTGACGGTAGTAGAAATTCAGGGACAGCAATATAGAGTAACAGCGATAGATGAAACGTTAAAAAAAACCAATTTAGGGGATTTAGTCATTGGTCAAAAAGTAAATTTAGAACGATGCATGTTGGCTAATGCACGTTTTGACGGGCACATCGTACAAGGTCACGTAGATTTAACAGGAAATTGTACTGATATTCAAGAAAAGAATGGTTCGTGGGAATTCTATTTTGAATACCCAGAAACTAGTGGACAAATTACTGTTGAAAAAGGAAGTATTTGTGTGAATGGAACTAGCTTAACCGTTGTCGATTCTGGAGATACCACATTCTCCGTTGCTATTATTCCATATACCTATGAAAACACCATCTTTCATCAAATAAAAAAGGGAGATCGCGTCAATTTAGAATTTGATATTATCGGTAAATACTTGCAAAAAATAAATAAGAAGTAAGAATTATTTCAATTCATTACTTCTTACTTCTTAATTTTCTCTAACCACTTTAGATGCACCAGAAACATCTTTACTCACATTTGGACTACCCTTATAAATAACTTTGGATGCTCCGGAAGCGTCCACATTAAGCGTTTTTTGTACTTTAACTAGTGCATCACTGGCGCCACTTAACTCTAAATCCGCATCACGCACAAACAAATCAAATGCGTCCAATTTACTAGCTCCTGATGCATCACAGTTAAGTTTGATCACTTGGCCTGTCGCATGAACCTTCGCTGCACCAGAAATATCCAACGTCAATTTATCTGCGTTTATGTCGATGATGGTTAATTTAGAAGCACCGGAAACAGTTATGTTACAATCTTCCTCATTATCGAATCCTTGAATATCCACCTTAGTGGCTCCGGAAAATTCTGCTAATCGAATCTCAGGCATAGAAATTTGAAGAATAATTTTATCGCGTTTATTACCCCAGTTCCAATTCAACCATGTACCTGTATTTTTAAATCCTATATCAAGGGTACTTCCGTGAATGTCCACTTCCATGTCTTGAATATCCTCTGAATTTCCAATAGCTACCAATGAATAAGTATTAGATTTTTTAATATGGACTTCAAAAGCATGACCGATTTCTAAAGAATGAAAACCTGCCACTTTAAAAGCTTTTCTAACATTATCACTGTCAGCAAATAGAGATTGACTTCCCACTAAAAAGATTAATAGCAGGAAAGATTTTTGAAAAAATAATTTCATAAGATTAAAGTTTGATTATGAGACTAAGATGTAGATGAATAGAAATAAGTTGCATGAAGTAGAATTAATATTTTTTCTTTCCATTCAAATAAACATGTAAAGATTTTTTTTGAGCATACGTAATCTCAGCACTTTCTTCCTTCTTCCCATTAATTGTATCACTTACATTCAAGGCCATTTTTGATTCATTTTTGGCAAAAACAAGCGCATTTTTACAAGTCCAATCGGTGGCTAACAATTCAGATTGGTCCTTTGTTGATGCGATTAATTTAATAGATGAACCATTCAAACTGAGGCTATGTTGATTTTTCAAAATGACTTCTAGGCTTGAAAGAGTAAAACCGCTGAGCTCTGTTCTTGCGCTTCCACCTAATTCCAATTTGTTCAAGTTGGGGGTTTGAATCTCTACTTCAATACCCGATTGAATTTGATCAAATTTCAACACTCCGGAAACGACCTTTGCATTTGAATTGAAATCAGATTCAGAAAAATCGCCTTTGAAAGACACTTTGTATTCATTGCCTTCTACAATTTTTATCAAGGAAGCATCTGAATTTGCTACTTCTATTTTAGAAAAAGGATCATAAGTTTTCGTAATCGAAAATTGACTTTGATCTGTATCTCCCTCTTGTGAAGAATTATTTTCATTATCAAATTCTGTGTCAATCGGTTTTCGATTATTGCAAACCAAATTGTCAACTGTAGTAAAGGTCCATAATGACCCAACGAATAAATCGCCTTTGTCTTCATTGTAATATCCTCCATCAATGTTATTATCCGTATAGCTAGCAAATTCACGACTCATGCTAAATTCCATACCAAAAGGTATAAGGATCTTTACTATAGCTCTTTGATTTCTGAATTTTTGATTTAAAATACCAAAATGAGCATCAAATAGTAATTTGTTATTAGTCTGACTAAACCCGTAATTGATACTTTTGGCATTTTTTTCTGCGTCTATTCGATCAAAACCATTGGATTTAGAAAACTGAATAACTTGAATATTCTTCCCGGAATAACCTTCCATGCTTATTCTTACTCGACTAAAACCACCATTGTTGTAGTCATGAACATCTTCATCATCAATCAACTCATCTACCAACGCCTTGCTACCTAACATCTTTTCGAAAATAGATTCTTGTGATTCTTTTTTGATATCTAAAATGTAGGGAGTTTTATTTACAGGCAGATCTTTGATTTGGTTCACAGATGCCGTCCTAGAAAAGTTCTTACCAAGCGTTGAAGCA
>Ga0114962_10000412_pt1 | contig 38268 bp, 68 predicted proteins | sample C_130820_MF_Meta_FD_87017 | JGI IMG/M metagenome (GOLD analysis project Ga0114962, IMG submission 87017) | Freshwater microbial communities from Lake Croche, Canada to study carbon cycling - C_130820_MF_MetaG | ecosystem: Environmental > Aquatic > Freshwater > Lake | place: Lake Croche, Canada...
GCGTCCTTCCTAAGGAAGGCGTTGACACATCTAAAATGGAACGCGTTTACAAATCAAATGATAACGATACTGACTACGACTCAGAAAACCCAGTTGATCGCGAATCGGTTCAATTAAAGCATCGCAACAACGGAACCCCTAACCAATCATCGGCTTGGGTACAGCGTATTGCAGACGATTCAGACGACGGAAAGAATGATACTTACCGCGCTCAAACCGTAATTTCCCCAGCAAAAAAATCTGGGCCTAAAAAGGTTTCAGCTATTGGTGAAGGAAAGACCGTAGAAGAAGCGCGTAATAAATCATTTAACAATGCTTCTGATCTACGCATGAAAAGAACTCAAAACGTCCCAGCTCAAATGGCAAGCGCTGATCGTCAAATAGGATATAACAAAAAGCTTGGCTATAACAAAGCAGAAGTTATTAAGATTGACAGCGGAAAGGCTAAATAATGACAAAGAAAATTGACCTTGGAGTTAGCAAGGGCCCAAGCGCTGCTGAACTATCGACTATTCGTGCTGGAAACTCACGCACAAAAGCCGCTCGTCGTGCCGCAGCGGATGAAGCAATTAGCCGTAAAAGCAACGTAGGACCAGAACAAGCAAGCGCTATTTCTGGGGCTATGTCTGAGCCTAAATCTAGCCCAGCACCAGAAGATACTAATATACTTAGAACTCGTGCGGCAGTAACAGATATTGAAAAGAACACCGTTCTTCCCGGTGGACGCAACAACGCAACTGCGTTTGAAGCCCCATATCAAAAATCAGATAACCCACTTCATGCGGGCATGGCAAAACACCTTGCTGATTACATTGATCACGGAAAAACTGGTAAGAACCGCGCTGGTCTAGAGGCCGCTAGAGCAGGATTTCACGCATTACGCGGACAGAACCGCGGAACTCCTAAAGGTATGGAAACTCCATGCACGGGGCCAAGCTGTAATAAAACACAAGGTAACGGTGTTACTGAGTGTGGTGAAGGTGGTTGTTCTACAGCCTCATCAAGCGTGAATGTAGGTCGCCCTCGCGGGTAGTGTAGTATTCGGGTCATGGTAATTGACCTAGGCGAGTTAGCCAATAAAAAAGACGAACATCGCATCCTTATTTTGGCATGCAAAGACTGTTCTACAATGGAAGAAGTTCCAGTTGATGAGCGTTATCCAATTAAACATCAACAAGATAACCCTTTTCTTGCGCTTGCTTTAGAAAAACACCAGCGCCCACAACCTCATCTAGGCGTTTTGTTTGACGTTGATTTTGCGGTTTGGAATAGCGACACTGGGCGTAAACAGATCCACGCACAAGTTTTAAACGGTCTTGGCGGCGAAGGTCTTGGTAAAGAAATTTATGCCGCTAAAGATAATTATTCAGCAGACGCTATGAAATGTTTTCAGGTTCATTTGCGACCAGAAGGACAATGTCCTGATTATAAATCTGGATCAAAGGTCATTAAAGTTGACATAATGAAACGTGAACGCCGTGATGCAGGACTATCGGATGAAAAACTTCCATCGTTTTTCTTATGCGATTTTTGCCCAGTTAAAAGTTTTAACATGATGAAAAGCAACAAAGAGAGAGGACTATACAAATGACAGACTGGATTGAAGACGCGGAAGTTATTAACGAAGCGCCTAAAGAAACAAACGAAGAACCACGCCCAGATGCTGAAACCGCATTTATTGTTGTTAAAGACTGGGATGGCGGATGGCGTGTAATTACAGATTTATCTATAGCTTTTAGCGTGGGTAGAGATGCTAACCGAGGTGACGTAAAATATGGTTTAGGTGAACTTTCGCGTTTTATTGAGAAAGATGAACTAGTAAACATGCTGTTAACAAAGCTTTCCGAAAGTAATAAAGCAGAAAGCCAAGTAACATCAGAGGCTATGCGACAGGCTTTGCAAGACCGAAACTTGATGTAACTACAGAGAGGGATTTGAATGACAACACTTGTTGCCGTTCAAGGAGATGGTTGGGCCGTAATAGGTTGCGACAGCCGTGCTTCTGACGAAGATGGACGTTTTATGGAATTGGCCACCTCAAAAATTGTTAATAATAACAATGTCCTAATCGCCGTATCTGGTGCATCACGTGGTGGAAACATAACTCAATTTGGGTGGAAACCCCCAAAACCTCGTGCCGCAGAAGACTTAGATACATTTATGACTAAAAAATTTATTCCATCAATGCGTGAGGCTTTTATTAAAGCCGGTTATGACGCTAAAGATGATGGTGATGCAGCGTTTCAAGATTCCAATTTGCTCGTTGCTTTGCGCGGAGTAATTTATCCAATTTTTAATGATTACTCATGGGATCGAGAAGAACGCGGTATTTACTACGCGGGTAGTGGTGGAGATGTAGCTCTTGGAGCCCTTGAAGCCCTTGAGTACAAGAAAGCAAAGTCACCAGAAGCGGTTGAAAAACTATTACGCAAGGCTATTGAGATTGCTTGCAAACACGATATCTATTCTGGCGGGAAGATACACACCCATATTCAGTACGAATAGCCTAGAATAAGACTATGGATTTTTACGAGGCGTTGGCTGCAAAGGCAGTTCCCGTGAACATCGAGCCAGCGCAGACCTCGTATTTTAGTAAACCCGATATTGGTTTAGATCCTCGTTTATTTAGAGATGGAAAGTTAATCCCATCAGTTCGTAACTCTGTATTAACAGCGTTGTTTAATCATTTATCTAGCAAATACCAAAGCCCTTATGACTGGACTTACGTATGGCTTGCTGGATCAGGCGTTTCTCATCAGTGGGCGGCTAAAAGAGATCCCGGTGATTTAGACTGTTTAGTAGGTATTCAGTACAACCAGTTTAGACAATCAAATCAAAAGTATTCTGGATTAAGCGATAAAGAAATTTCTAGCATGTTTAACGATGAATTTAGAACAGAACTTTGGCCAAACACGGCAAACTTTATGGATTCTTTTGAACTTACTTTTTATGTAAACGTTCAGACAGACATTACAAAGATCAAACCTTACGCAGCATACTCACTTATTGATGACAATTGGGTAGTTGAACCAACGATTACAGAACCAATAATTGGTAAAGACTGGTCTTTAGGTTTAGAAAGAGATAAAGGTACGGCTTCTGAAATTATTGCTAGATACGCAACCGCTTTAACGGCAATTAATTCTTCAACTAATCCAGCAATGCGTATTAACTCCGAACGTGCTTTAAAACTTGCGGTTGATCAAGCGGCCGCTTTGTACGAAGATATACATCAAGGACGAAAGTTAGCGTTTAGCGAAGAAGGTCAGGGCTACCTTGACTATAACAACTACCGTTGGCAAGCGGGAAAAGAATCAGGAATTGTTCAAGCTTTAGGTAGATTAAAGGAAATTTCGGACATGTCCGCAAGAGATTTTGCTGCTGCTACTTATGGTATAGAGTTACCAAATGTTTCGACTTTGATACGCAGAGCCGCTACATACAATAATTAATTAGTAAGATACGGAGCATAAACTGTGGCAGTTTTAGTTTATTTAGACGGCATTTTGGCAAAAAATCATGTGCCAATTAGCGAAGGCATGCGCCTTGTACGCACCCTGCAGCAAACTATGGCTGTTGTTATCTTGTGCCACGATAAAGATAAAGCGACCCATTGGCTTAAAAGCAATAACATGTTGAAAGTTGATAACTTAATTGCTGAGGTTCCCGCTGGTGGAGTAGACCCGTTTAGACAGGCTGAATGGTGCAGAGCCCAAGGCCCTATTGATTACGTAATAACTTCTGATCCAACACTATCCGCCAAACTTTTAGAGCATGGATTTAGGGTTATGTTGTTCTTAGATCCAGTTTATATAGACCACAAGTTTCGACCAGATAGCATTGAAGGTCGCAAGAGTTGGACTGATATAACAAATGAACTTAATAAACAGGCCGACATGTACTTGGAAGACGAACGTAAGTGAAGATAATTTACCTAGGGGCTGAGGTCCCTAGCAACCGCGTCCTTTTAGGATCAGCGGGTGCTAAATACGTTGGTGTCAGCTACTGGCGGTTAACTAAACGCGGTCTTCCCAAAACTAAACTGTACCTATTGAAGAATTATTTTCCTGAGGATATGGAAATACTGGTTCACCCAGGCATCCCAAGAACCCAAGAAATTACTAGAACCGAACTTGAAGAATTTGCCGCAGATTATGAAGAGTTTATAATGAACAATATTGAGAGAATTACCCAGTTCACTGAGATTAACCATTTTCAGGTTAGCCCTGACTTTGTTAGAGATCAGAGGGAGACAGTTTGGGCGGCAATGCCCCCAGCCAAGTTCCTTCCAGTCTGGTCACACGAGTCTGGTAAGAAAGGACTGCAAGAGCTTACCGATAGGTATTTAGACATTGCCCTTCCCGGAGAGGCTTTGGAAGACGCTGTGTGGCTCCCTGGAACCGCTCAGGGGCTCATACGGACCAACGGAACTAGGTTTCATGCCATGGGTACGGCTAGACCCGATAACCTTCGTCAAGTGCCCGTGGAGACCGCCTCAACCCTAGCGTGGCTTTCCCCAATGACTAGAGGCGAAACGATTGTTTGGGATGGAACTAGGCTAGTTCGATACCCCAAGAGTATGAAAGAACAAGCTCGATCTAGGCATAAAGCAATTTATGAAAAAGCTGGGTTAGAGTTCGACAAGATTGTAAATGATGATGCACAAGAAGTTTGTAAATTGGCCGTATGGTCGTTCAATGAACTAGAGATAAGGTTAAGTAAAATGGGCAACATATCCGATATGTTCGAAGATCCAGCCGGTGATGATTACGCGGAAACAACCCCCGTTGTATCGGATAGGTTGGGGGTAGAGATGCGGAAAGTTCAGCCTCGAAATCCAGAGGAAATGGGCAACTTACCCGTCTTTGGATTCGATGTTAAGACGATTGTTGAACGCGATGAGGATGGTAATGATGTCCTCAAAGATGTACCCGTTATTCGATCACATGACACCAGTTTACGTCAGTGCGATACATGTTTTATTGCATCAAATTGCCCAGCTTTTAAACCACAAAACACTTGTGCATTTAAGCTACCAATTGAGGTAAAGACTAAAGAACAACTTAAGAGTTTGATCAATGCAGTTATTGAAATGCAGGGTCAAAGAGTCGCTTTTATGCGTTTTGCTGAAGAAATGAACGGCGGATACTCTGATCCAAACGTTTCACAAGAGATTGATAGATTGTTTAAATTGATTAAAACAACCAAGGAATTGGATGACTCACGGGAGTTCATTAGAATGACCGTTGAACGCCAAGGAAACGCTGGAGTGCTGTCTCAAATTTTTGGTGAGAAAGCTCAAATTTTAAAAGAAATCCCAAATGGTGGGATTAGCGAAGATGACACTACGAAGATAATTAAGCAAGCAATCGAAGAATAAACATATCGTATATGTTCGTGTTTTTAGACATGAATCTATACCTTTGCTAAACAAGCATAAAAGTTGCCGCAGCACCCCATGAAGTGTATGGTCCGCTTGAGTAAAATTACTGTTTCCCACGATGAGAAGAGGATTGAAAATGAATTTGAGTTTCCGCCTAGCAGATGAATTTATAGCTGGATACAAGGGCAAGACCGTTCCTTGGGGTTATAAAGATGCAGCAGGAAACTCGGTGGGAGAGATTACTTTCCTTCGTACCTATTCCCGTCTCAAAGAGGATGGCACCAAAGAGACTTGGGTTGATGTGTGCGAGCGCGTTATCAACGGCATGTATTCATTGCAGAAAGATCATTGCAAGTCCAACAGACTTCCATGGAATGATTCACGAGCTCAGGCTTCTGCTAAGGAAGCATATGACCGATTGTTTAACTTGAAGTGGACACCACCGGGACGTGGGCTTTGGGTAATGGGCACCCCAATTGTTAATGAGCAGAAGAATTCTGCCGCCCTACAGAATTGTGCTTTCGTAAGCACATCGTCAATGACGAAGAACGACCCCGCAAAACCATTTGCCTTCCTCATGGAAGCATCAATGCTTGGAGTAGGCGTTGGCTTTGATGATAAAGGTGCAGATAAGGAATTTACCATCTATGAACCAAGAGAACCAGAAACACTTACAGTCATCCCAGACACCAGAGAAGGTTGGGTCGACTCCCTCACAACCGTCATCAGCTCTTACCTACGGCCAGATCAGAAGATTGCAGGCTTTGATTACAGCCAAATCCGCCCGTCAGGCACACCAATCAAAACTTTCGGCGGAACAGCAGCAGGACACGAACCGCTTTTAAAACTTCATAACCATATTCATAAACTGTTTAAAGGCCGTGCTGGTCAAACGTTAACTCGACGAGATATTGCTGATATTGGCAACATGATTGGCGTTTGCGTTGTAAGCGGAAACGTTCGTCGTTCTGCAGAACTTTTGATTGGTCGCCTTGATGACAAAGATTTCCTAAATTTAAAGAACGCATCTGTATACCCAGAGCGCAACTCATACGATCCAGCCAGCCCCGGTTGGGCTTGGATGAGTAACAACTCAGTAGAAGCATCAGTAGGTGCTGATCTATCAGGAATTGTCGATGGTATTGCCAGCAATGGTGAGCCAGGCGTTGTGTGGATGGACATGAGCCGTAAGTATGGCCGTTTGATTGATCCCGCTAACGATAAAGATTGGCGTGTATCTGGTTACAACCCATGCGCTGAACAATCACTAGAGTCATTTGAAATGTGTACGCTGGTAGAAACCTACCTTAATCGTCACGACAACCTAGAGGATTACAAGCGCACACTTAAGTTTGCTTACTTATATGCCAAGACTGTAACCCTGCTCCCAACACATTGGGAAGAGACCAACGCGATCATGCAGCGCAACCGTCGCATTGGAACATCAATGTCAGGCGTAGCTAACTTTGCGGATATCAACGGATTACCCGTTTTACGTAACTGGATGGACGAAGGTTACGCAATCATTAAAAAGTACGACACTACCTATTCAGAATGGCTTGGTATTCGTGAATCAATCAAGACCACAACAGTTAAGCCATCAGGAACAGTTTCAATCCTAGCCGGTGAAAGCCCTGGCGTTCACTGGACACCGGGAGGAGAATACTTTGATCGTGCTATTCGATTTAGTAATGAAGATCCAATGCTTCCATTATTTAGAATGGCAAACTACCGAGTGGAGAAAGCAAGTGAGTCACCAAAGACTACGTCAGTGGTATTTTTCCCAATTAAATCCGTGGCTAAACGATCTGAAAAAGATGTATCAATCTATGAGAAAGTATCGTTAGCCGCTACAGCTCAACGACATTGGTCAGACAACTCAGTATCTGTGACCGTATCCTTTAACGCAGAGACTGAAAAGGATGATGTAGGAACAGTCCTACATATGTTTGACGGACAACTCAAAACCGTTTCCTTCCTACCAATGGGGAACGAGACTTATCCGCAAATGCCTTACACTCAAATTACAGAAAAAAAGTATGAAGACGCAACTATGAAATTGATGCCGATCGATTTTAGTGGAGTGTACGCAGGCATGGCAGCGGACGCTATTGGTGAAATGTATTGCACAACTGATGCATGTGAAGTTAGGTTGATTAAAGACAACCAGTAAATAGGCATAAAAATACCCCCAGCCATATTGCGGACTGGGGGTATTTTTTATTTAGTTAACTGTTTAATGATTTTACGCAAACGCGTATTTTCTAAAAGAGATAGAACCATTACAAAACATGATGTAGACAATGCAATGATGATTGCAATCATTGTTCCTAGGTCTAATACCATTAGAGTCCCGCGTCAACCTTGTATGTAAGTTCGCCGTCAATAGTGATCGGCTTATCAGTAGTTGCATCCTTTGTGGTTACAACCATCTTAATTGACTTGCGCGGGGTGTTATCAAGTACAACTGACTTAAGATAACGTTTTGCAGCTGATGGGTTAGACCATGCTGTGTTTGTATTTAGATCATAAATGTTATGACCTTCAGTTTGAATAGAGATATTAAGAAGCCAAGCCCCGCCTTTATCAAAGATGGTGTTCTTTGCTAGGTGAGCAGTGAGCGTCTGTGTAACTTTTTTAGCCATTTACTTCCTCCAATTGGTTTGCTGGAAAATGGTACACCCCAAAGTCCATAGCCTCAACTTGCGCTATCAACTTGTGATGACCTTCGTACGCTTGCTCGATTGTTCCGTATCGTTTAGAGATAACAATTTCCTCGTCCTCGTTCCAAACATATGAAACAAAAACTTTAGGCCTAAAATTTGGTTTCCATTTGACCACGCTGAAACTGTTTTTAACCATCCAGTCGTATTCAGGCATGTCAACGCCTGTCCACTTTGTAAGAATACGTAAACCGTTTGTATGTTTTTCTTTAGCAAACGCATACTTACTACTAGATTCAATGCACCATTGTTTCATGGTTATAGCTTTGCCATTACGATCCCAAAAACAAAAATCGTATGGGTTCACCTTATCCTTCTTCATGTAGTTCCTCCTCAAAGAAACATTTAAGTGTCTGTGGATCACGTGGCGTTATGGCGTCGCACTCAAAGCACGACTCCCATGGAATTAAGCGGTGGTGTTCATCAAGATAGCGATCAACAGCATCCATACCACCAGCATTATGAATCTCAATGCACTTATCCTTTAGATTCTTCATTAAGTCTTGCATTTACTTCCACCAATCCACTTATTATCCATTGAACAACAGGCACTGCAACAGCATTACCCATTTGCTTATATCGTTGTGAATCAGACTGTGATGCAGTCCAATCATCGGGGAATCCTTGTAGGCGCTCGCACTCACGTGGAGTTAACCGCCTTACAACAGTTCCTTCTTCGTATGTAAGTGTGTCTTTAGCACGAAGAGCGTTAAGACTTGGAGCAACTTCTTCCTTGGGAAAGTCATACAACTCAAAGTTACCTGCTTGTGCCATATCTTGATCCTGTTCTGTAACTGCCACCATAGGCATGTTGTTTCCACCTGTGCCCATGCGGGCTTGTAATGTATTGATTACGGCGCCTTGCATTCTTATATCATCAACACGATTGCCGTAGAAGATAAGAACTGTGGCGCGAGTATCACCATTGTTTTCGAATGCGTTCAATGTAGGAGTAACCGCCCCCTCAACCCATGTTTCAAAGTCATCAACGTTTTGCGCTCTGCGACTTTTCACGAACCAGTTCGTCATATACAACCACGCTTCCTTCCATGAGTTCTTGGTGATTTGAATAGTTCTTTGCGCCAAAGGCTGTAGTTATAGTTCCTACATTTCCTTCGGGATACACAAGATCGGTAGCATCTTTCCAATCACGTGCTTTTAATGCGCCTGCTTTATGATCTAACTCGTAGTCACCAAAGCCACGCATGCGTGCTATTTTCTTGTCTGATTCTCCAGTGCTTGATGAAGAGCCTCGGGAAGTTTTTTCCCTCTTCGTGTTGCTCGTCTCAAGATGCCCTCGCATGCCTTCAACGAGAGCGAGTACTTCTGCAGATGCTCGCCCGTCATCTCCAAGACATCCGACAATGAAGACTCTGCGACGTCTTTGGGCGACTCCGAAGTACTGAGCGTCCAAAATCCTGTAACTGACCCCGTACCCGCGCTCAACCAACGCTTGGATGACGGTTCCCATATCTCGTCCGTCGTTAGATGACAGCAAACCGGGGACGTTTTCGAGGACGAACCACTTCGCTTTCGTTTCGTCGAGGATGCGACAGATTTCCCAGAAGAGTCCTGACCTAGATCCAGCGAGTCCTGCTCGCTTTCCCGCAACGGACAAGTCTTGGCATGGAAATCCTCCGACAATAATTCCGTCACTACCGTCGAATCCGAGTTGTTTAAGTTGATCACCTGTTACATCCTTTACATCGTTGATTATTGTTGAATTAGGAAAGTGTTGTGCCAACACCTTTTGTGCGTACTTATCAATTTCACATGATGCAACAACAGTTACACCAGCTCGTTCTAGTGCGAGATCAAACCCGCCTACACCTGCAAATAACGATACTGCTTTCATGCAATTTCCCTTCGGTTTGCGCTATAAAAAGAACGTTCATCGGCGCTTAAACCGCCCCATACACCGTAGTATTCAGGAGTAGTTAAAGCGTGGTTTAAACATTCATTTTTAACTGGGCAACCTTTACAAATTGCCTTTGCTTCGTTTTCTTGTCTAGTTTTATTTGGCCCTCGGACACTTGTTTCTAAAAAGAACAATTCAGTGTTTTTACCAACGCAGTTTCCTTTATGTTGCCACGCCCATACATCCGCAATTGGTCTTAGTTTTTCATATGTGTTTATTGTCATATTGACAACTCCTTTTCAATAGCGCGAACGGTTGCACATGGATACATGTAAGAAAGAACTGGATTATCAATTTCACATCCGCATACACCGCTTTCAAAAGGAGCGTGTATTTCCAACACTGCACGAAGTGCAATATACGGATGCTCTAAAGTTCTACTACTCATATACGTTGGACTATTTACAGCCTCTATTAATTCATTGTGTGTCATTTGTAATCCCCTTCTTTAGGATGCGTAACCCTTCCATTTCTTTTTTACATTGTGGACATGATTCCGCTAATTCAAATTCTTCTCCGACGTATGAACGCGATACACCACAGCCGTTAATACATACCATTGTGGTATTCATATAATTCATCCACCAAGCCATTAGTCATCCTCAGGATCAGTTAGGTAAGTTAGTGAGGATTCTGCCGTTTGCAGGAACTCGATAATTTCAACAATATCTTGCTCACTCAATGGACGAGGTAACTCTCGTAGAGCAACCCGAGCAGCGACAATATTGGCACCAACAAAGCCCTTAACGGTTAATGTTGCACTGCCTTCACCATTGATACCGGGTACATAGCCTTTCTCAAGAAGATCCAATAGGACTTTCTCTCTAGCATCTATAGCCATAGTTTTCTCCCTTGTTTGGCTTAGGAGGCCAACCTACTCCTCAGCTAGTATCTAGCGCAAGTGAGTTTGCATACATTTACCATGTGACTTACAACACAGCGCCCTGTGGAAATACGGCCCTTTACATTTCCTTGTTTTAATTAGAGAGAGCATATTCAAGAGAGAGATATAAGAGAGATAGATATCCAATTACTTATCTCTGCTTCCTTAATCTCTCCACAGCCTGAGATGGCGATCAAAGATATATGCAATATCGAAGATATACGCATAGTTTCACGTGAAACAAGCATTTGACCTGGTGGCACGACTGCTCATCGTCTCGCATGCTGAGACAGTAGCCTAGCCAGCTCCTTCGGAGCTTGCATGCCTCTCTCTCTTCTCTCTCTCTCTGCATGAATGTGCCAGGATCTTCGATCCTCTCTCTCTCTTCGAGATTGCTCATTCCGGCTCATAAAACTTGAGTCGATCCGACTCAACTCTCTCCATGTGATGGCCATCACAGCAGACTCTATTGACATCGATGTCTCTCTTACCCTATCCCGAAGGGATAAGGGGAGGGTGGGTCAACACAAACATTTGGAAATATGGGTGTAGGCAAACAACCAAACAATAAATGGGCGCTCGCCAAAAGAAAAGGCGCCCAACCCCGGGCTGTGTGGGGATGGACGCCGTGATGCTCGATCCGTTAGGAGAGCAACTCTTCTTCAGTTAGCTGATCGATGCGATCGAGCCCCTCCTTAAGGACCCGATCCATCAGCTCTTGAAATTCATTCTTCATCAATCTCATCCAATGTCTCCCATAGGATGGGCTCTAGGGCCTTAGCGGCCGCATCAAGCTTAATCTGCAGGTTACTCTTCATATGAGATCCAATCATTAAGGTGATGCGACTCAATTATTGCATAGGCCGGTGCGTGATCCTGGCCTTTCCACTTAATCGGCGATGGTAGCGCGATCAATAGATCGGTGTCTCCATCGTTATATGCCACGATGGCATCCATGCATGGATCCACCATCTCATACGGTACCGGTGGGTAATGATTACTACGTAGCTGGATGGTGATCTGGGCCCGTAGATCTAAGCCCAAATCTCCTCCCGCTAGCTCTCTTGCTAGTGTTGATCCCATTCTTGCTCCTTATTTCTTAGATATCGAGAACGATATATTGACTTTACCCTCTACGCAAATCCCGCATGCAATGCAGGCTCCGTTTAGAGGTATTTGCTTACGTTGCTCAGGGCATATTGCAGACTTCTCTCCAATAAGTTTAAGCGCTCCACGGGCCCGATCGAAAGTCTCATCGAGACTAGCGATTAATATCCCGTGCTCTTTCAACCGTGCTGCGGCCTCGAAATTCTCGCTATCTCCGGAGAAATAGAGAGAAAGATTCTCCATGCCCTTAAGCATGTACGCGGCCGATTCTACCCGTGTGTATACCCAAAATTTAACATCCGGGTTATTAAGGATGACGTGTTTCCACGCGAATGCGTACTCACCATTAAAGAAATCCCCGTCCCAATGGATACGGAATGACTTAGGCGCATTCCACTTATCGCATTCGGCCTTGAATTCCTCGATCATCTCCATTAGGAGATTCTCCATAGTGTCATGGTCTGCATTCTTAAGTAAATCCCAATTGTGTGTGAGATTCTCTCTAACGCCTGGATATAGCTTCTCAAGCTTGCCCGCATAACATATGCGTTCGCATATACTAGTGGCGCCCGGACATGAGTACTCTCTCCCGGACGGTAGCCCGAAAGAATTCGCAATACGTACGTTTCCACCCGCGGTGAGTGAATTCGCAACCTTGCGGTCCTTACTACGTTTTAATTTCATGACAGCCCTTTCTTTTATTGCTAACCGTATATTGACACGTCAACCGTCGAATGTATATAGAGTCTGCAGACTCTCTCTTGTGAGCTACGTCACACGGCCAGGGATCTCTCTTTATATATATTTCCCATAATGAGGGAGGGTGGGCTTCAACACAAACATTTCGGGCATGGCAAAACCCCCACCGCGCAAGCGCAGCAGGGGCCTCGTTTAAATCCAGCCGTTGTATTGCTCGATGGCCCAGTCATACATCGGGCCTTCCGTAATCTCCTCGCTAACTAATGCGTCATTGAAGTAGGTAACGGTTATCTCATTGAGCTCCATATCCTCTTGAATCTGAACACCGTCAGTATCTGAGAAGAATAGAGACATGAGATGGAATCGGTTAGGGCCAGTCTCTGCATGAGTAACCGGGTTGGTATCGTCCATCGCATCCCGGTCTTCATCCGTGTATGCCAGGATCGCCGCTTCTCTTTCAGCTCTTGGGTTATATGGCACTTTCATCCTCCGATGGTGGGAACGATTCGTTATAAATCATGAAGTATGCAGAGCTGAGCCCTTCAGCTACACCTTCTGCATATTTTCTCTCCATCGATTCCATAGCGTCGGAGAAGCCACCGGCCTCTTCAGCTTCGTACAGCTCGCCATACTCAGTCCAAGCGGCCGTGATGGCCGCCTGAACCTTGAAGCGAGTCATGAGGTCTTGGGATGGAGCTACGTTCATTGCTCTTCCCAATCAGCGCTCTCTACCGACCAATCGTCGAGGGTGGTATCTCCACCGTAGACATCGATAGAAAGTTGGTCTGAGACCAATTGGTCTGCATCGAAGTCTTCCAGCTCATCGAGCGGCACTTCGTGTGACATGCAAACCGTAAGGGTTGCGGTGATGGAGACGGTCTGAGTAGGTTGAACACCCAGGATCTCGCAGAGCTCTGATAGCACGGTGGATTTTTCCACCTCAGAGCGGTACCAACTATCGGCGGTTAGGCCTTCGGTAATACGTGAGAGCTGGCGACTATAGTTAGTTATGCCATTCTCAAGTGATTCGATACGAGCTATAAGCTCGGTGCAGCTGAGCGTGGTTAATTCGCTCATGCGCTTACCCCCTTCAGCATTGCGTTGAGCTCGGCCTTGATTCGGCGAGCTGTATCACCCCGCCATGAGGTGAGATTAGCAAGTGCATACATGACGATAGATTCAGCACTATCTTCGTAGTAGCGCTCGCTCAGCGATTCAAGCGACTTCATTGGAGTGACGTAGGCTTCGGCATAGTAATACCATTGCTTATCAGCACACTCTCTTTCAATTTCAATTGCAATCTCTCTTAGAGAACGCATTTTCAGCCCTTCTGTAATCGGTACTTCCGCTTACAAGGAGAACATTACGTGCTCAGTCTCTCCGTGTAAATAGAGTTTGCAAAGAATTTTTTCGCGCTCTCTCTCCGAGGGCTCCGTTTGCCTTTATTACCCAAAGCCAGATGTTTGTGTCGGCCCACCCTCCCCTCTTTGGGATATTTATTAAATAAAAAAAGCTCCCACCAGGATCCGCTAGGGTGATCCCGGTGAGAGCATTCAGCTTTTTCAGCTTTTAAACTGTGGCCTTGATGTATTTATCGTGGCCGTTATGGACCCCTTCTGGAAGAGGTTTTGTGATATCGATTGCGAAAGACTGAGTCTTACCGTCATCGAATTGGAAGTGGGAGTAGCGCCACGGATGCGGTTCGGGAAAGTGACGAGCAACTTCTGAATATTGCATGACACCATCACGTACTGAGTATTGCCATTCGGCTCCATCTTCACCGCGGAATTCCACGTATGAACCTGTTTTGCAGAATGGGGCAACGACCGCCAAGAATAAATCTTCTTGGCCCGTTTTGCTGGAGTAACCATCGAGTTTAAAACTACCGTCGGTTGACGTAGTCTCGAACCCTAGGTCGTTGAATATTCTCTCCGCACTCTCTGCGTTGAGGATACTTTCGTCGCTCATCCATGAGAACCAAGATTCTCCATTAGATGAACCGCCACGTTTAATGGCGTGATATTTGGTAGGCATTTCTTTCAACGCCTCTAGCACTTCTGCGGTTTCGGGAATTTCCCAATCGGCATCAGTTAGGTCAATGTAATAACCCATATGTAAACAGCCCCTTTCGTGAGGTGTAGGCGAACTCTCTCATGCTGGCCGTGCTCGTGTAAATAGAGTTTGCAGACTAGTTTTGCCAGGATCCACCGGGCAGCTGAGTCTCTCTTACATACATACTCCCTATAAACGGGGTGGGAGGGCCAACACAAACATTTGCGCGATCCGCGCCGCTTGGATCCTGGGCAGCGGCAGACAGAGCCCGGGTTGCCCCAGGCCCTGCCGCTTGCTAGGTGCGGGTTCTTACTTACGACATTGGGCTAGAACTCCCGCAAACTGCCCCTGTTTCGATTACTTATAGATATTGCGAGATTGACTTCATAGTCGAGGCATTTACATATTCCTCGTCAGTCATACGCAAGATATTTAGAGCGTTGGTGATTTCCTCAACCTCAGCCTTGACTTGCCACTCCGCACGACTTTCGTGTTCGCGATTTGGCTCGATAGGGAAGTCCCCATCTTTGGTAGAGAGGTCAAAGTCGATATTGACTTGATTACTCCACGAACGATAATTAGCACGAAGATTCTCTGCTTTAGAGATGCGAGCAACAGCCCACTTCTTCATTTCTTCACTCCAAGCCTTGTGTTCATCTTGGAACTTTGCTTCAGCCTCGCCCCGATTGTCCCACTCGGTTTGAGTCTTTACGAGTCTTGCTTCCAACGCGGCAATTACTTTTGCGGTTGGCACTTTCACAGACATAGCCCTAGCCATATCAACAGCCCTTCTTGTCGGATACTTGGCTTCTCCAACAGATGAACTCTCCCACGCAGCGCACCCACTTGTAAATAGAGTTTGCGAACTATTCCTGGGCAACTCTCTCCTCCTAATTCCCTGAAAGGGTTAGACAGGGTGGGAGGGCTGTCCAACACAAACATTAGGCATCGGGAAATATTATTTGGCGCCCTAAAAAAACAGCTGCCTGGATCTCAGCTGCCGGCGCCAGGATCCGGAAATTAAAAAAGCCCCCCGGCATTTCTGCCGAGGGGCTTCGGGGCTGAAGTTACGCGAACTCCAACTCGGTTTCAACCTCAAAGGTTTCTGCAACCTTTGGGTGAAGTTCAACGCGCAATTGCGCGAGTGCGGTGGCTGGCCAACCAGCCTTGTAAACACGCTCAAACAATTTTGCTAGAGCATATTGTGGGTCAAGCAATTGTGCTTGAACTAATGATACGAACGCGAGTTCGCTATCGCCAGCCTCATAATAGAAGGCAGACAATACAGTGTAGAAGGGAGCGCGAGCGCCCTCATCTACTAGCGGAAGGATAGAGGTTACGAATTCAATCGCACCCTGAGCACCGAAGGTCGTTGGAGCATGACCTAGGAGATAATCGCGGACTTGTAAGTCTTTGATACTTTCAACGAACATATTCACCGAAGTAGTCGGCAAGGGTTCGTTGCTTGCGTAGGCTTCTACGATTTCCGTATAAGCCTGAAGTGCTTGTTTATTCGTTAGCACTTTACAGCCCCTTTCAATCAACGCACCTTGCGCTGATAGGTAGAACATTATGCGCTCGCTCTCCTACTTTCAATAGAGTTTGCAAACTATTTTTTCGAACATCTGTTCGAGCTTGCGCCCGGCATCTCTCCAACAACTCCCTTACGAAGTAAGTCAGAGACAGGGAGGGTGGGTCTCAACACAAACAAAAAAGCTCGCAGCTCCCGGCGCGGTGCCAGGATCCACGAGCTTTTTGGTTGAGCACTTTTAACTCATGCTCAGGAGTTTTCAATCAGGGGGCTGATGAAACCTTTACTTGTCCCAATCGCTCGGGGACATAGGTTGTCCAACGAGTTTCAAGGGCAGGTGTTACCAACCGCAAGCGAACGGATCCAGTATCGTTCGGGACTATCTCAAGGATAATCCCTTCGACACCCGACTTCTGAGTGACATACTTGTCACCGATTTCTAATCTAGGCATTGAGTGTCCTCACTTCCCCACCTTGTGGGTGGTCTTGTGGTAATGCTAAGCCGAATATAAATCCGCCACCATTACCTTCAGGGTCTTGTGAGATAGAGATAATCCCAATCTCGCCATCTGCGAACTTGACTTCGAACTCAGGGAAACCATCTCCCATATCGTCCTCAGTATTCATGCCAACGAACTTCACAATCTTTGCTCCAACGAAAGAGCCGTAATACTTATTCCAAAAATCGTTTGCCATGCTAACCCCCTAAGAAAATATCAACGCGACTTGCGCTGATAAGAGAAACTTAAATCATCTACTGAATAAATACAATAGAGTTTGCAAAAGAAAAGCGCCCCATTTCTGAGGCGCTTCCCTTCGACGGATTACCAACTAGACTGATATTCGAAAGACCAATGCCAGCCGTCTTGCGGAAGTGCTAGGCACTTATCCACAATCTGAATTGTGCGATTAAGATTTTCGTAATACCAATCGTCGCGTTCGGCATTACCAAAAAAGAAACCAGCAGTAGGTTCAAGAACACCACCACCAGCACCACCAGCAGGAACTAGAAGTTCCAAACTGCATGCTTCCTTCAACTTCATTAAGTCGGTTGGTTCAACATAGTACGGCTTGCAATCATCTTGCCCTTCTTGGACATTCTGAACGAACCAACTATGAATGGCATTAGCCTTGCGCCAATACCCAACAGTAAAGACGAGTTCAATCGAAGGAGAACCCTCGTCAATCTCGACTTCAGGATAAAGAGCGCGTAGTCTTTGGTACTCGCTCGTATCCTTCTCATGCGACCAACCGCTAACATACTTCTTAGCGTGGAGATACATATCAAGACCCATAACAGCCCCAATCTATAATGGCTTGCCTTGTTGCTTGCCATGAGAGAACTCAATCATCTACCACCGACATATTCAATAGAGTTTGCAGACCAATTTCTGCCCGGCGTCTCTCCCCCTTCCCTTTAGGGATTAGGAACAGGGAGGGCGGGTTCCAACACAAACATTTGGCGCCCCGGCGCGGCGCATAAAAAAAGAGCGCCCGCCAGGATCAGCGGACGCCCTTCTATTTATATTTGGTCTACGATTTGATGAAACTGCACGAACTCTTGGAACTGAGAAGCTCCGAGCATGCGGCTCACTTGAACCAGGCCTTGCAGCATGGACTGAGCTTCCTCGAGCTCAATCCCAGCTTGAACCAATCGGTGAGTAGTCATATCCAGTAGGAAGGTGTTAAAGCCTTCGAGGTGTTTATCTACGAATTTGATCTCGTCTGCGGTTTCTACTCCGCCAGCCATGAAGTGAATCATTTTCTCTAAGTCCTCGCGTTTCATTACGCCTCATCCCATAGAAGGTCGGTTGCTTTGCGAGTTGAGTGGTATCCGCCGTTAGGGTAGATATTCTCCACAGCGTAGGCGAGAACATGGTTCTCCTCGCACAGATTACAGACAAGGTGAGATTGCTTCTCGAAGACGGGCTTGCGAGTGTCTTCTACCTTGTCGAAGTTGTAAGCGGTTATCTCTTGTTCAAGAGTTCCCACTTTGCCGACGAATACATAAGCGAGGAGATAGGACATCTCGCCTGCCTTGCGGTCGAAGTAGTTCTTGCATATCCAACACGCGGTGCGGTTGGCTAGTGCTTCGGCTTGCGCCTTTCTGAATTCGGTTCCTTGTGTCATTTTGCCTCCCAATTCCATTTGCAAGACAACCCGTCCTCCGTTTGGTGGCAGGTTGATTGGTCGATTACTTGGTGATGAGTAAGTAGGAAGTTTGCCCCCATTACTAGAACGCCAGCGAACAGCGCCATTGTGAAGAATATGTAGAACGCGAGAACGCGCTCGCCTCGTCGGTTGAGTTTCATGCGCTCACCTTGCAAGCCTCGATGAAGCGGTGAGTGTCGAAGCGTGGGTTAGTGTCGGCTAGTGCGTAGGCAAACTCGCGAGTTAATTCGTCGAGTGTTGCGGTGTCATTGTGTGGCTTGCGTTGTGCTTTGATTACTTGAGCGATTAACTCGAAGTCCTTGCGTGTCATATACAGCCCCTTTGCGGTTCGTTCGCACTTGTGTGCGATAGGAGAAACATACGCGAGCGCATAGGGTCGGGTCAATAGAGTTTGCAAGATAGTTATTCGAACAGGTGTTCGAGCTGGTCTACCCCCCAGCAGACCCCCCCACCCTTAAACGACACGCCCGAGAGCGGGGGGCACCAGGTATCAAAAACTGGTGACGTATTTTTGGTCTATACAGTAGCCGCGCATCGTTACACGAGATCGCGTTTGTAGACATTGCACTTGGCATGTGCAGGTTTTACATTCTCGAGCACGTCAGCTCCACCTTTACTAATTGGCAATACGTGATCCAAATGCAGTCCTCTTTCCCAACCGGGATCGCCGCATTGCCGTGAAACCTTGAAATCGATTGGCTCATTGCAGATGTGGCAGTCATAGCCCCATTTGCGAAGAACATCATCAGTATTGTAAAACTCAAAGCCATTTGCTTGAATTCGCTTATCACGTCTTCTGTTTTGACCCCTGCTCCACTCACGAGTCTTCTCAGGATTCTTACGAGCATACTCTCGCATATATTTAGCAACATAGGCTTTACACGGATCACACGCAATACCGTTTAATTTTCTACACCTATCGTAGTCACCCATGGCAACACCATGCTGGTTTTTCTTTTTAACTCGCTCAGCACGTTTTTGCTTTAAAATCTCTTCTTGTTCTGCTCTAGCAATTGCTCGTTTAGTTTTGATAGCAATTGAACGCTCAATCTGCGCTTGACGTCTAGCATTGGCTCTTTCTGTAATTTCTTCTCTAGATTCTTTAGGCTCGCGATCTGTGATGATAATTGGAGGATAACCAACAGCCTTAGCTCGTTCTTTAATTTGAAGGTACTCCTTGTACCTCTTGACTTCGATTAACTTGTAAAGATCGATAAGGAGAGCTTTTCTAGCTTTCTTTAGTTTTTTAGGCGCGTTTGTTTTTTCCTTGTATTTTCTACCCGCTACCGCGTTTGAATCCTTGTTGTAGTGGGCTCTGCGGTAGATGTTGTGAGCATCCTTACATGGTTGACACTTTTCTTCCTTGTAGTACTTATGGCGCTTATAGCCCGCCTCGGTCCCACATGGCTGTACTTCTCTCATAGGGGGAATACTAACATGGGGAAATTTGCCACACAGTAGCCCGCCTGCTATGTTCTCCCCATGGCAGATTGTAATTGTTGTACTGATCCAGAGTGCTGTACTTGCTATTGTGACGATTTGCAGAATGTCTGCAAGGTATGTGACCCTAAACTGAAATGTAAACTTGCAGATACCTTCTGCCCCTATCGAGATGTGAATACCCTTAATGATTGATTTAGACAAAATTGCTGGAATCTTTTCTGCCGCTTACGACAAACTTGATTCAGAGGATTACCAAACCCTACTTCCTGAAGATAAGTTGATCCATTCAGGTATGTCCATACAACTTCAAAACTTAATTCAATCCATGGGTAAAGCCCTAGAAGTTGAAGATATGGGTCAGTGGTACTACGACTGCGGAATGAGAATTTGCGGATCTAAGCAGTACACATGCGAATCGTGCAAAAATGGGGAACCTCTCTAGTACTCTTTATACATGGCTAAAAAGCAGGAACGCTACAAGAAACTCCCTCCCCTTAAAGGCAAGAAGGTTGCCCCTATGGGTAAAGGTGGAGGAAGCCGTGAAGCTAAATTAAAACCTGCAGAAATTGCTGAAGGATTAGCCGCTTCAGAAAAGATTGCTAATCGCCCTACTAAAGATTTTTCTCGTGATGAGTTGGCTGCATTGATGCAGACTGCGCCCGGTGAGGCTGAACCTCGTCAGATTAAGACACAGTCTCGTCAGTTCAATCGAGTCTCTAGTGACATGCCTGAATCAGTTGTTTTTGACAGAGTTATAAGCCCAGCGCAAGATCGTGCAAGAAACAAGCCGATGTCAGTTAAAACCCCAAAGATTGATGAAAACGACTAGTTTCATTCTGTAGTACTATTCCGTTTAGATCCTTAGGAGGAACTATGTGGAATAAGTTTAGGAATTGGCTTAAGGCCGGTTCAACCAATGTCATTAACATGACAGCAGAAGATTTTGATGGAATTGCCGATGAGATGTATAAAGTCATTGAGTGGAATTTGCATGACAATCATCCAGCCGCATTAGAAGCACTAGAGGTCATTGCAGAAGCGTATGAAGATGCTGCATCGATCCTTCGTAACGCTTAATCTGCAAAGCGGCCAATATGCAACAAACAAAGACAGAGAAAGCCTACTGCAGTACCTGTGGTAATTGGGCTGACAATTGCAAGACAGTAATCGTCTATGGAATACCAGAACGAGTCTGCGAAGATTGCCGAATCAGTTAAGGGTGTATCGCACCTATATTTGCCCGCGTTAAGCTAAGTGCTTGATGTCCCATAGCTCAGTTGGCAGAGCGAGCGACTGTTAATCGCTAGGTCCTTGGTTCGAGCCCAAGTGGGACAGCCCAAGAAAAAGGAGAAGTAAATGGTAGATATCGTGTTCTTGACACCGGGTCCTAACGTAGAGATGCTTTATCTAAAGAGCATGCTTAAAACTATTCAAGTTCTTGAGAGTAAAGGGATTACTTGGGCTTTTTACGGAGAGTTCTCTTCACACGTAGCCGTTGCTCGTGAGATTACATTTGATATAGCCAAAGATGAAGAATGCAAGGTTTATTTTTGGATTGACTCCGATATTGTTTGGAAACCTGAAGATGTAGTAAAACTCTATGAATCTGATAAAGATGCTGTATCTGGATGTTATTTTATGAGGGAGGGACAAATTGCTGCCGCAACTTACGAGGGCTTTGTTGAGGGTTACACGGTTTGTGTAACAAAAGATTTATTTAAAATAAAATATGCGGGTATGGGGTTTTTTGCGGTTAAGGCTCATGTTATGAAAAACATGACTGAACTAAAGTTTACCCCAACCGTGCTCGATGATATTGAGGGCGAAGATGCAGCGTTTTGTAAAAAAATAGTTGACCAGGGTTTTGATATCTGGCTTGACCCTACGGTACATCTTGGTCATATGAAAAAAGTGCAAAAAGTCATCTAAATAGTCCCAGATCGTCTAATGGCAGGACGGGTGCCTCTGGAGCATCTAATCGTGGTTCGAGTCCATGTCTGGGAGCAAATGCTCTACCCTGTATTCCATGTTTATGGTTTGGCTTATGGATCAAGAAGATAGGGACGATGAAATCGGCGCCCTTAGAAAACTGCTGTACAAAGACTACAATAACGGTTGTTTACCTTCTATAACTGATACAAAAGTAATTGGGCTTCATTTCTTTACAAAACACGAATCCGTATATTGGGATGTTCTAAGTATGTTTTCTAAAGCCCTTAAGACATACGACCAGCCTTTAGACATATAAACTTTACTTATGGCTAAAGAGCGTAAAGATAATAAGGATTGGAAAGCCTCCCGTCCACCCGAGGGTGCATCTAGTGCTGAATTTGCGGCATGGGCTAAGCAAAACCCTAATCGAATTGCAAATGCAAATGAACGCCTAAAAGAATTTAATACAGAACCAACTACGGCAACTTCCGCTAACACCCCAGCTCGTGATGAGGTTGTTTCAAAGTGGAGGGCTAATATGCCACAAGGCGGAGCTGGTGTTGCCGATAGCGCTGAAGGTGCAGAAAAGCGCCGTAAAGACTTTATTACATGGGCACAGTGGAATCCTAATAAAGGCTCTAATGCTCGTCGTGCAAAGAAGAAGTCATGAATCCATCACAAGGGCAGTTTGATAACGTAGTTAGTTTTGAACAAAAGAAAGAAAGAAAAAATCAAGACGCCATGGCGGCTAAATCTCCTTTTGGTCCTATTCAATCTAAACTTGTAAAACCAGTTACTGAAGCACCTTCTGAAGATCGTGCGTTAGCTAATCCTGGAAAAGAAGTTCAAATGGATGAAGATAAGTCAAATGTTTGATCCAGCATTAGGTAAAACTCGCGAAGAACGCGCTTTTGGTAAAAATGCTAATAGCAAGCGTGCTCAAGAGTTTTACGGAACTCGCAAGGTAGAGAAGGGCATGTACTCAGGTCCTCGTGCTAGTTATGGTAGATATCAAGTTTCAACTCAAGCAACAGATGCTTTAAACAAAAGTGGAAGGGGAATATAATGACTAAGGGACTTAAGCCTAAAGTTCGTTTTAACCCAATCCAAATTAAAGATGGAAAGATTGTTCGTATTCGTAAAGACGGTAGAATTGCTGCCGTACTTGATACTTATCCAAAATCAAAGTAAGGTTTAAACATGGCTAAAGACAGAGCAAATGACCCTAAGCGTCAAGTAGTATTTCGCAGAGGTGAAGACCAGACAGCATTGTGGAATCGCGCTAAAGAACAAGAGCAATCACATGTAAAATCTGATGCCGATCGTGGCGGATACATTATTGGTTTAAATCCACAGATGACAACAGATGAAGTTAAGACCATGGGCGAAATGCCAGTAAGCGCTAAAGGACTTCGTATGGGAGCAGATGCTAAGCATTGGCTTGATCGTAGTCGGAAAAGCAGATACGGAAACGAATAATGGCTGAAACAAAGAAGTTTGGACCTTACAAGGGCTCTGACGCTAATGGAGGACGCCCTATTTATGTCTACAAGAAAAAAGTAGATGGTAAATGGGTTACTACTTCAAAAAATAAAGCCCGCGCTGATTACGAGTCTAAAAACGGAAAAATCAAATCTAAAGACATTACCGTGGATCACAAAGACAACAATCACAGCAATGACAAGTCAAGCAACCTTCGTGCCATCTCACGCAGTAAAAACACCGCTAAAGAAAATAAACGTCGCGCTGGTAAAAAAGAAAACGAAAAATGAAATCGGATTCAAGCCAGTTTGATGAGTATCAACTTCCGGGCGATGAACCTGTTAAAAAAGAAAAGATGTCATCAGAGCGCCCTGATACTAGTGAATACATGATGGCACCGGGTCGTAAACTTACTCAAGACCTCAGTGAGTATTACAATAAGGGTGGCTATCAATACGGCAAGACAAAAAAGAAAAAGAAAAGCTAATATTTAGTTGGACGATAAAGAACGCATAAAGCGGTGGACTTGCGAGTTCTGCGGTAAAATTTACGTAGTGCCAGGATTAGCCAGAGATTGCGAACTTAAACATTTGCAGGAAGATGACGATTATGAAAAATAAAAAGAAACGTCATAGACAGCACGATAATGTGTCTATGAACGAACGTGGTCATCTTAGAATTGGTGGGGTTGTAATACCTTACTATCCTGCGTATATGTGGGGTGGCATGGGCTCTGGAACAACTAATGCTGATACAACAACTAGTGAGGGAGCTGAGCATGCAGGAACAGACGCTGGAAGTACAGCCGGATCGGGTTCTGACGGCGGAGGATCGATGTGATTCATGCGCTGCTGCGGCAAAAGTAGTAGCAACGTTTCTTAACGGTGAACTGATGTTTTGCGGTCACCACGCTAGAAAATTAAGATTAGAAATAAAATCAAAATCAGCTTCAGTTTATGATCCTGAGGAAGAACTGATTTTTAGTACTTTAAAACATAGCTAATATAGTAAAATAAAGTTGTCGAGGGAGAAGACAACTGAACGCTTCACGTCCATTCGTAGTATTGAGACGGTATTTTAAAAAGTTACACTTAATAATAAGCGGAGGAATTATATTCCTATCGCTCTCTTTGGCTACCTCCGCACAAGCAGATGAAGTTACTCCTGTTTCCAGCGGCCCGACTCAAGATATTGGATCTTCTCCTGATCCTTTAACCAATTCTGGTACAACTTCTGGTACTTCTCCTTCTCAGGATAATACGACTGGATCGAACCAACAGCCCAACCCATCAGAAACGGCACCAATAGTAGTAGTTCCAACAGTAACCTCCGTAGCACAAAAAATTGAGACGGCTACTGTAACATTAAACACGGCAATTGAAGTTGCGAGTCCTGCTCAAGAAACCTCTGCCGCAACCCAGATTACTGCGGCTCAAACAGCCATTACCACAGCCTCTGCCGCATTAGAAACAGCAACAGCATCCGCACAGGCTGCAACAGCGGCTACAGCGCTTGTAGCGCCCGCACAGGCGGTTGTAGATAGCGCTACGGCCGTAGTGGCAGATAAAACTAATGTAGTTTCAATAGCGACGGATAGCGTTACTAATGCTCAAACTTCTTTAACTACAGCACAGAGTGCTCAACCTGCTTTAGATGCTAATGCTGCTTGTACACAGGGATCTGCTTGCGTTGACTTTTATAACAAAAACGCTGAACTAGGCCCTTTGCATGACCAAATTGCTCCAGCCCAAGCAGCAGCAGATGCGGCAGTTATTGCAGCACCCATTGCTCAAGCGGCAGCGGATGCGTCTCAAGTAACCGTTGTAACTAATGGCGTCAAAGCAACTACGTACGCATATAGTGGAAGTACAGCTACACCACTACCTACAACAGAAACAACACCACTTTCAACAACAACAGTTCCTTACATATCAGCTAGCTGGGGAAGTGGGCAAGTTCTTAATTCAGGACGAGTAGACAATGTAATTGTTAAATATGAGGGAACTATTACTGTCCCAGAAGAAGCAGTTGCGGTTAAATACGCCGTTTACTCAGATGATGGCGCAAAACTATATTTAGATGGTGTTCTTGCTATTAATAACTGGAGAGACCAAGGCGCTACTTGGAGTCAATACTCACCTACGTATAACACCACTACAGATAAACAACAAGACTTTGTGCTTTGGTACTACGAACATGGTGGTGGCGCTAACGTAACATTAGGTTGGGGTATTACTCGATCTGACGGTACTGGCTATTGGACTAATCCGGGAACTACTGCTTTTAGTGCAACAACTACAACTAAAGACCCAGTATTAGTCGCTGCCGCAGCAGCCGCACAAGCTGCTATCCCTACAACTGCTCAAGCTGCTGTAGATGCTCAGGCCGCATATGATTCAAAGCTAGCTGAAAGAAACGCTGCTTGGGACTCTTATACAGCAGCTATGAGCGCTGCAAATGCGGGTACACAGGCTATTGCTGCTGCACAGGCTGCGTATGAAACCGCACAACTAAATTTAACAACAGCTCAAGCAAACTTAACAGTTGCACAAGAAAACCTAACAGTTGCCAACACAAACCTAACAACAGCAACAGTCAACGCAGAAACTGCCACAGCAACTGCTACAACAACAATATCAACAGCAAATCAATCAGCGGATAACGCTATTCTTGCGGTGTCTCAGGCAGTTCAAGCGATTCAAGCTTATGTGCCGCCAGCACCCCCAGCGCCTGCACAGCAACCTCAACAGCCGAGCGAACCGACTCCTGTAGTTGATCCCGTTCCAAGTCCTCCTGCTCCAGAAGTTGTTCCACCAGAAGTTCCTCTGAACCCTGATCCAACCACTGATCCACAGCCTGACGAGCCTCCTCTACCGCTAGATCCCATACCTTCTGAAAATCCTGACTCTCTTGATCCATCACCTACTCCTGATCCCGTAGTAGAGCCTCAACCTGAGCAGCCGCAAGACCCAGCACCCGAACCTGCTCCTGAGCCAGAACAAGAACCCGCTCCTGAGCCTGCTCCAGAGCCTGAATTAAATCCTTCACCTGAACCTCCTGTAGAAGCCCCGAGTGTAGCAGAGGAAGTTGCGGCTGCTGTAGATGATTTGTTAGCGGACGGAAAACTCTCTGTCGCTGATGGTGAGAAGTTACTTGATGCTCTAAACGCTGACGGAGAGGTAAGTAAAGAAGAAGTTAACTCTCTGTCCGATGCTTTAGCGGCTGATGGAAAACTTACCGCTGCCGAAAAAGATCTTGTAGCCGAAGCCCTTATTCAGTCTGTTGCAGAGGGTGACACCCTTACTAAAGAACAAATTAAAGACGCTGGTATTGAGTATGGGGACCTTCCACCAGAGACCCCAGTCGAGGTTAGGCAGGATGAAAAGGGTAACGAAGTTATAATTACAGCAGACGTTGCTGCGGCCCTAGTTCTACTAGAGAGCCCATCGGAATTAGTTGGCGCAATATTTAGCGACCCAGGACAAGCACTTCAAGCACTCGGATCTATTGGTGCAGACATGTCCCCACAAGAACGTGAAGAAGCACAAAAAATGGTAGTTGCTGCCGTTATTGCAGGTAATGCTGCAATCAACGCAGTTGGTGCCGCAGCCGCAGCTGCTGGAGGATCCACATCAGGTGGTAGTCGTTCTGGCGGAAGTGGTGGAGGAAATTCTGGAGGCGGAGGCGCGTCTGGAGAAACAAAAGGAGTCAGGAGAAGGAAGCCTTGAAAAAAATACTAACAGACATGATTGATCAACTGTGGACACTTCTAGGAATGTTCATTGCTTGGGTAGTACTTGATGGTTCCGCAAAAACCATTGTTGGCTACGCAATTGTCGGAACACTATTTGCATGGGCCGTTACCTATCCGATTCGCAACCCAAAGGATGATGAATAATGAAAACTTTCGGAAATATTTTGCTTCGCATCGTAGCTGTTTTTGCAGCTAGCGGTCTTGGCGTAATCGGTGCTGGCTCTATTGCTGGTATCTCAGTAATGAAAGCGGTAACGGTTGCTGGTCTTACAGCAGTTGCAGCCGTAGTAGAAAAACTTGCTCGTGGTTTTATGAATGACGGAAAATTATCACTAGATGAAATCAATTCAGCATTTGCTGCAGTTGACGTCAACTCTAAGACAGCCGCTGACCTACAGGTTGAAGCTAACCAATCAGGTACAGCAATTACAATTGCACCAACAGCAGTAGCGGTAGCAGCAACTGGAGAAGTTCCAGTTCCAGCAGGCGCTGAATCAGATCCAAACTACAACTAGGAGTTAAAATGGCAGCAGCAAAAGGCACAGCCGCTTTGATGGTTGAAATTGCAATCAAAGAGGTGGGCTACGTAGAAGGTCCAAAAGACAACGAAACTAAGTATGGCGCTTTTACAAAGGCTAACTTCTTGCCATGGTGCGGAAGTTTTATCATGTTTTGTGCAAACGAAGCGGGCGTTAAAATGCCTAATACGGTCTCCACAATGGCTGGTGCGGCTTCTTACAAGAAGATGGGCACTTGGACCGACGCTACTGAGGCTGATCCACAGCCAGGCGATATCGTTTACTTTGACTTCATGGCAGGCGGTGCTCCAATTGAGCATGTAGGCCTTGTAATCAAGAACAATGGTGATGGAACCGTCACTACCGTTGAAGGTAATACTGCTGGAGAAAAGAAAAAGTCAACTAGCGAACGTAACGGCGGAGAAGCTTGTAAAAAGATCCGTGCGTATAAGAAGAATGCTAAAGGCATTCCTGTATTCATCGAAGGCTTTGGTCGCCCTAATTACAAGGGTAACGAAGTTAACGCAGTAGTTGAGAAGCCAATTGTCCCAGCATTTCCAGGAACAGTTAAGCCCGGTGATAAAGGTGACGCAGTAATGGTAATCCAGCATGCGCTTACTCTTTTAGAGGATGGTGACTTTGGCCCAGCTACAAAGAAAGCGGTTGTTGCGTTTCAAGATAACCATGCAAATCTAGACTCCAATGGAATAGTTGGCCCTAAGACTTGGGCCGCTCTAATGGGGCTTATGTAATGTACTTTCTGACCCACGTGACTTTCCAGGGAATATTCCTTTCTTCTTTGGTCGCGTTAACCATCTTCGGATGTTGGTGGTCAGAGCGCTAAAAACGCGGGAGATATAGCCCATCAGCATTTTTGCTGGTGGGCTATACTTTTATCAGGTCGCCAACCGGGACCTATTAACTTATATCGTCTAAGGAGATATAACTATGGCATCAGGCTATACACACACTCAGTGGCCCAACGAAAAATACCCTAAGGGCCTTCCAGAACCTCTCAAGTTACCAAGTCTTCATCAAGTTCTAAGCGATCAATTCTTTTTAGGATTCCAAGATCAAATTTCTCGCTGGAACGGTTTAACCAACATGAAGGTGGCAACATTTCCTCCGTATAACTTAACTAAGGTTGATGATGATCACTATGTGATTGAAGTCGCTTTGGCTGGCTACACTAAGGAAGACATCGAGGTTACTGTAGAAAAAGATGTTCTTACCGTTAAGAGCATTGAAAAAGACACCAAGACGGACTCTGAAGTACTACATCAGGGAATTGCCAAGCGCCTATGGACTCAACAGTTTGTGTTGGGCGAGTGGATGTTGGTAAAGGACGCTACCCTAAAAGATGGGCTTTTGACCATTAAGGTTGAGCGCGAGATCCCTGAAGAACTCAAAGCAAAAACCATCAAAATCAAGTAATATATAACTGACAGCGTTTCGCTACCTGTCAAAGGGACCTGAGCATTGTCCATGTAAACGGCTCACTTTTACTAAGTTTATTTGCCTTCTCTGACGGATAATTGCAGTATGGCATTTGCGATGAACGAAGAAGCAAAAGATTACGCTACGTGGAAAAACGAACGTAAATCTAAAGGCTCATTTGGAATTAATGTATCCACTGGTGATGCCGTGGGATTTTCTGGTATTCCGGGAAAAGCAACCTACACATTTAATTTTGGTAAAAAAACTAAAGGTCAACAGTTTAAAAAAACAAAAGGTAATTCTGAGGAAACACCCGCTGCTGTACAAGATGGTCCAAAACCTAAACCGGTTACAGGAAAACAAGCAACTACTTCGGATGTAGAAAAAGCCGTTTCTGCTGGTTACATTACTCCAGAAGAAGCTACTGGTGGCGAGTGGGGCAAGAGTGCTGCTCTAAGCACAACTTACAGCAAAAAATCAGCGGCTAATGCTGCGGCAAATGGTGGAACAAACGTAGGTAAACAGTTCACTAGTGTTCGAGCTGGTCAACCAATTCCAAATCAGTCCAATGGGGCAATTAACTACGATAAAGCGCCAGATAACCGACCAAGCAACGGTGCGGTAAACTTGGACAATATTAAGTGAGAGATAAAGAATTTAGAGATGAACTAACAAGGGCGAAAGGAGCCGTTGAAGGTGAACAAACCAACGCTATTCAGTGGGATCGCTGGACGCCATGAGGAAGAAAGAATTTCGCCTAAAGGATGCAAAAACCCCACCGGCAAAAAACGACTCTCGTTTTGGTTTAAGAAAATGGGCATCAAAAGAGTCTCCTAGTATTTTTACATATGCAAACCCAGGTAGAGGTGTTCAAGGAGAGCACCAAAACTAATTAAAGGATAGACTAGTAGTTCTCGAAAGGACACCCGTGGCAAATTACAACTTAAAGCGTTTTACTGATCCAACAACCCTTGGAACATCCGCAACCGCTCTTTACACAGTTACAGCGCCAGCCAGCTCTGGAATTACTAAACAAATCCTTGTTTCAAATTACAGCGCAGGTAGCGCTAGCATTACTCTTTACCTAGTTCCTTCTGGGGGAACTGCGGGAAATTCAAACGTTATTGTTCCAGCGGTTGTTATTTCCGCAAACTCAACTATTACTTTAGATCTAACACAGGTACTTAATTTAGGAGATTCTTTGTGGGCATTAGCCTCTGCAGGAACCGCAATTAACGTAGTAGTTAGTGGATACGAGGTCCAGTAATGGGAAGAGAATCGTTTCGCGTATACGGATCAACTATTCTTGTTGATAACACCTCGGGTCAGCGCAACATTATAACTTCAACAGCGGCCCCCCTAATCACTCAAGGCCGTGACGGGGACGTCTGGCTTCAATATACAGCGTAGTCGGAGACCTTAAATGGCTGGTAGCGTTAAGGTTAATGGTGTATGGAAAACTACATCTAACTATTACACAAAAGTTAATGGCGTTTGGAAAAACGTAACTAACGGTTATGTAAAAGTTAATGGTGTGTGGAAACAATTCCTTACTCCATCCGCGCCCTCTTATTACGCTGCTCCCGCCTACTACACACCACCGCAATATTATGGTGGCGGAGGCGGAATTAGTTATTACACAGTGCCAAATGTTGTTGGGCTAACTGTTTCCCAAGCAACAAACTCAATTACAGGTAGTGGCAATTTAATAGGTGGGACTAGCGGTACCTCTACTACTAACGCTGCTTTAGACGGTACGGTTGCATCACAAAGTCCGAGTTCTGGACTTTACGTAGGTCAACAAAGCGTGTCCTTTACTTACTACGCATATGCGGGTGGAGGAACACCTGTATGCGGTAGCGGTGGAAGCAACACAACTACAGAGTTATATTGTCAAGGAGGTCAGCTGTGGTCTAGACCCGTTACCGTTTACTATGATTCAGATGGAAGCGTGTGTTCTACTTCTTATGGTACTGGTACTCAAGAAGTTTCTTGCGCATCATCTTGCGGTTGTGCCCAAGCACTTACTTACTGTCCATCATTAGGCTATAGCGTTCCTGCGTCTGGGTTTCCGGGCAATTGTCCGGGCGCTACAATTTCTTATTACGCTGCACCTACTCCTACTTATTATTCTCCAAACACTTCAGTAACTTATTACGCTGCTCCTACTTACTATGCTGCTCCAGTTTATTATAGTTATATTCCTACTTACTATGCTGCTCCTGTTTATTACTCCCCTAACACCTCTGTTACTTACTACGCAGCACCTGCTTATTACAGAGCTCCTACTTACTACGCTGCTCCTATTTATTACAGCCCTAGTACTTCTGTTACTTACTATGGTGGCGGTGGTGGTTGTTGGGTATACGGAACTAGGGTTACTCTTTCAAATGGTTTAACAAAACCTATTGAAAATGTTGTAGTCGGAGACGTACTTAAAGCTCCAATTATTCCTACATATCCTAACGGCGAAGATATTTCTCAATGGTACCCAGCGTCAAAGTGGTCTATAGAAAATATTCAAAACCTTGAGTATGAAGACACCATTGTCACTAAGGTTCGTCACACTATTGAAAGCGCTTTCTACCACATAAATGAACAGTTTAAGGTAACTGGAGATCACTACGTATTTGTTAAAAAGGGTCTTACTTGGCAGTTTGCTCAGGTAGACGAACTTGAGGTTGGTGATTACTTTAAGAATGGATCAGACGAAGAAATCCTTATTACTAAAAAAGTAAAAGTTAACGATGCAACCATGGTTGTAGACATTGACGTTGAGGATAACGACTTATTCCTAGCAGATGGTATTATTACCCACAACTTCAAGATGTAATTATGGGAGCACTGCGTGGAAACTATTTTTATCGGTATACCGGCTTTTAATGAAGAAGATATCCACGAAACAATAAGAACGGCTCTTGGTAAAGCAAAACAACCTCAAAATGTTCATATAGGACTTGTTTTACATTACCCAAAAAGTAATTTTCCAGATGTAAAAATGTACCCAAATGTTAAGGTAATTGCTATATCAGAAACCATTGGTTTAGGAACAAGCGTTACTAGGGATCTAGCGTGTTCTTTGTATGAAGGTGAAACTTACTATTTGCAAATTGATGCCCACACTATGTTTAAACAAAATTGGGATGAAATATTAAAATCAAACTATAAAGAGCTACAAAAAATAACAGAAAAACCAATTATCTCAACTTATGTTCCCTATTGGTTTAGAGACAGAAAAACTGGTCAGGCACTGACAATGTTTGGTACCGACGATTTTAATTATTCTTGCGATCACATATGGTCATTGGTAACTAAAGGAAACTTACGGGCTTTAAATATGGATGAAGAAAACTATAAAAATTTAGTTTATGGGGTAGAGGCTGTTGAAAGTCCCGCTGCAGCAGTAGCAAATTTTGAAAACTCAAACTACGAAGAACAGTATGTTTTTGCTGGTCACTTTATGTTTACAACCGCTAAGTACTTAGAAGAAATTCCCTTTGATCCCCTAGTCACTTACCACGAAGAAAATACCGCACCTTTGCGTGCTTGGACTCGAGGGTATAGGATATTTAACATGCGAGACCACGTTCTTTGGACTCGAGAGATGTATACGCAAGGGAGAGATGTCCCCAACTCTTGGAAAAGCACATACGAAGTAAAAGATGAAAATGGGGTATCTTTTAGAGATAAGGTTATTCAAGGCACTTTACGCAATAAAGATATTTTGACAGGAAAAGTTCTAGGTATTTGGGGAGCGCCAAACCAAGAACTACTAGATGAGTACGAAAAAGCATCTGGTATTAATTACAAAGAAATTTATAGAAAAATGTACGAGACGGTGGAAGAGGTGGGCGACAAGTACTTTGCTGCCCATCAACTATACGAATTGGAGAAAAAACGTGGACAGCAAACAACTTCTTGAGTTTTACCCTTGGGGCGAAGGCGCAGCACAAGGGGCTATTGGCCCGCTACCAGCTAAAAAAAATATTGCCCCTTACTGGAAAGACTTACCCCTTTATCACGGTGAGGGCGACGAAGAACGCGTAAAAAACGGAACCTCTGACAGAAGTAACATCTACTTAGGATTAAAACATTGCATGCCTTATTTTGATGCAATGGCTACCGGCTATCACTACCTACTTCACACCGATATCACGGTCATCAGAAAAGACGATGGATCAGCGGATATTAAATGGGATTCACCCATGCACCCAGTGGCTCCTAGAGGTTTATTTGAAATGCCCGTTCCCCACGGTCACTATCAATCTCACTGGTCTTGGCAGATGTACTGGGGTATTCAACCGCCAGAAGGTTACGGAGTTCTTCTAACTCACCCGATTAATCGATACGATCTTCCGTTTTCTACAGTTTCTGGGTATGTTGATTACGATCTTTACCCGCTACCGGGAAATGTAAGTTTTCATATTAAAGATAATTTTGAAGGAGTAATCCATGCAGGTACTCCGTTAATGTCTATAATTCCAATCAAAAGAGAATCTTGGGTTGGAATAGAAAACCGGACACCAGAGTTCTTTAAGTCTAAAATAGACTTGGCTGCAGAAAAAGAAACCGTAAATATTGCCCATTATAAAAAGGGCTACAGGATTGGGCCAGATTACAACTAATGAATAGCGAATCAAACCTATCTCTTTGGCAAAAGTATAAACAAAATCTAGGGGACGTTCGTCCTTGGGATTTGTTTAAGACCGATCAACAAAGGGTTTCTGATGAGGTTGCCACTGCCCGTTTAACCATGTGTAATGACTGCCCTTTCCTGACCAAGTACACGCAGCAATGTAAGAAGTGCGGCTGCTTGATGCACCTTAAGGTTAAGTTGGCTGAGGCTGAATGCCCAATTGGTAACTGGGGCAAGGATAAAGCCGAAGCATAAACGCTGACATTATTGGCTTCCTCTTGGATACTAGAGACACCTAGTACGAGAGGGCAGCGATGTCATACGATAGAGAACAATGGGAAGAGAAGTCCTTCCAAGTAATTACTGAAATTGACGGAAGCGTACGCTCTGGATACTTCCCTACTGGTGAAGGCCTTGTTGATGGAAACGTCGCAATTGATTACGTTTTTGGCAATATGCCACTTCAACCAAATGAAGACCGGTCAAGCTACCATAAGTTAAGCGCTGGTGATAGCCACGCAATTGCTCTTACTGAGTGGAACGCATACCCAACTACAGATGCTGATCCTGTTACTAACATTCTTATTAATGATGGCCGCACCCTTGACGATGGGGAATCTTTTTACTGGCCTGCTGTTGGTCTTTGCAACACTTGGGGCCTTGGCGAAAACCAGTTAGAGACAGTTAAGAAAGAACTTATTGCTTGCGGTGTTCCAGCATCATGGCTAACTGATGCACAGTGGACTGGCGGAGCAAACTCATACGATGATGAAACAGGAACTTACGATACTAACAGCGGTCGAATTTTCTACTACTACATTGATCCAAGCAGCGATATGGGATACGACGCAAATAACGTTAAGTATTACGGAGCAGATTTTGATGGCACCATAATGTATGGTTCTGAAAGCCCTAATTATAAGAGTGGTAATCAAAGTGCGGATAAGAACGACTTCTACCTTGTAGTTTTCCAGTCACACACCTTAGGCTTTGAAACAGCAGATTGGTTGTAATTATGAAAGCATATAACGAACACCCAGGAATAAAAATCTCATGCGCTTGTAGCGATGACATCAAGACCGTATCCCCAGTTGACGCTGTTAAAGCGGCCTTCAACGGTTGCAAAGAGTGCGGCAAAGATTATGTAATTTCAGTTAACTTTCAAAAAGGCGGCAAATAATGACCTATCCAGTAGATGACTTAGGGAACCCACGTGTAGATTTTGTATGGGGCAACATGGCTATGCAGCCTGATGACCAACGTGATGTTATTACATCTGGCTCAGAACTTTTATACCCCGCTAACGGCGAAGGTAACTTTGGTTGGGATGCAACGTTCATTTACCCAAGCGAAGGTCTTTACTCAGCAGTTGAACAACGCCTTTCAGTAGGAGATCAAAGCATTAATAAGAACTGGGACGATGTAAGTTATCGCACAGTTTCAGTTCCAGCAGACAACCACAGCACAGCATTGACTGGATACCAGAACTACCCAGCATACGAGCCTAACTACGCTGGTGATGGGGATACTGGTATTGAAACTTTTGCAATAATGCCAAATATTGTAGGTCTTACAACTACGGCAGCAAACGCCATTCTTAGCCCATTAGGGTTTTTAAATACCGTATCAGTAGTAAACACCACTAGAGCTGGTGCAACTACTGTAAATGATGGAACAATTCAAGCCCAAAACAATACTGCGGGTGCAAAAGTTTCAGTTGAAGTTAATATTCAAGTTCAAACTTATAACGCTCCAGAAGTACCTAACGTAGTAGGCCTAACAGAAGCAGCGGCTACATACGATCTTAATAACGCAGGTCTTCTTCTGGGTGTAGTAACCACAGCAGGTAACGCTGCTGGCGCAACAGCCATTAACGATGGCAAGATTAAGACTCAATCAATTGCAGCAGGAACAACTGTTAACACAGGTTCTTCTGTAAACCTTGTTAAGTACGCTTATGTTGGGGTTTGTACAACAGGTCCTATTTCTGGGTTTAACCGTACAGCTACATTACCTGGGTGGTCATTAAATGGCGACCAATCAATTATGTATATAGTTGGTCGAACATTTATACCTACCGTTGGAGACACAATTAGCGTAACAGGTTCAGATAACGCTTCACACAACGTCTCTTGGACCGTAGAACTTGTAGAGAACGAAAACGCTTACAACACTGGCGGAACAGCCGTAAAGGTTACTCTTGTAGATGGCTTTATTGATTCAAACACCGCTACAGGCGGAACTTGGACAAAGCTTTAACATTCCCTTAGACGTAAGGGTCTTAACCAATCTATAGATAGGAAACGCAATGACACATAGAGACGACCGTGGCAACGTCCAGGTTGACTTTGTATGGGGCAACATGCCCTTACAGCCAAATGACGACCGCACAGACCAGGGCAGTAGCTTTGGTGGAGGCTCTGGAGACCATGGATGGGATTCAACTTATTCAGCCACAAGCGATACCCTACGTACCGCCGATTACAACAGTAGCGCTTCAGTTCAAGATTTATTTAATATTAAAGTGCCAGCAGATAGCCACACAATTGCTACTACTGGTTACTCAAACTTTCCGGGATATATCCCTAATTACGCAGGCGATGGAGATACAGGCCTAGAAGCCGTAGTTCCAAACCTAATTCGTTTAACTCGTTCTCAAGCTATATACGAACTTGACAAGGTTAACCTTGATCTTCGCATGTATTACCACACACCAGTTATTAACTACGTTGAGTCAACTGGCACAACCGTCCGTGTATGGGCATACGACACAGACGCTGAAGGTGGTGGGTATGCTCAAGCTTACCTAGTAGGACTTCGTGCTGGCGATAAGGTCTATGTAAATAATGACCTTGAGCCTTTTAGTGACCTAGTAACAATCACTGCTGTTAACGAAGATGGTACAGATAGTTGGATTGAGTTTGAAGTTGAAACCGCATTTGAACCAGCGTTAGATGACAGTGCCACAGGAAACATCTGGGCAGGCCCAGAATTAGAGCGTGTTGTTACTGTAATGCGTGGTTGGAATCAACCTGGCGACATTAAAGACGAAGGAACTAATATCTACGTTCGTGGTCTTGACTGGTAATTATTACAACAAAAAAGCCCCCAGCTTTTGGCTGGGGGCTTTTCTGCTTTTAGTACCACGAATGTTTTTGCCAGAAGGCCCATGCATTGCATGCGCCATTAGGATCTTTGGCTGATCCGTATCGCCTTTCTATATATCGAAGGCCATATTTAATCTGAAGTTTCGCTTCAGCCGTCTGTTCGACCTTGTAGTTTCCCCAAGTCTCGGGCATGAATTGCGCGATGCCGTAAGCACCGGAATGCATATTCTTAGCCTTAGGGTTGAAATGGCTCTCCTTTTGCCAGATGCTTCGGAGGCATTTCCACTCTTCCAGTGACCAGTCCTTGCTATAGGTAGTCAAGAAAGCGAGCGCTTCAGCGTCAAAGTATTTGACGGTGTCACTTGCCAAGGCGGCCTTGGCTTCTGATTTAGTTGTTGTTACTTTCAAGTAGGTTAGACTCACTGTCACTGGTTTCTCCGGCTTGGCAGGCACAGTTAGTGCACTTGCAGTTGGAGGCACCACTAGGTGAGACATCAATATTGCGAAGATCGCCCATATAGCTCCTACTTTCTTTAGATCAACATTAAAGTTGATTCTGATATTAAGCATTGCTGCTCCTCTCAGTTGGAAAAAGGCACCTTGTGGGTGCCTGTCTCTGCCTTAACGGTAGCACAGAGATACATGCCTCCGCCAATTTGAACTCAGATTTATATTTATTGTTATATACATAGACAATTAGGACATAGTTACAGTATAAATAGACATATCAATTACGCATAAATGTGATCTAATTCATAAAACTATTCGGTTCCCCCGACTACATTGAGGATATCTAGTTAAATGACCCCTATGGATTGGGCAGGAATCTCTGCCGCGGTAACCGCAACACTAGCAGGCGTCGGAGCTTTTTCCCGATGGATGATTAAATCTTACCTTTCAGAACTTAAGCCCAATGGCGGATCAAGCCTCAATGACAAGATTAAACTTGAGGTCCTGCCCCTTTTAACTGAAATTAAAGTAGACCTTGCTGAAATGAAGGGTCGTCTAGATACACACATTCTAGAGACCAAAGAGGGCAATAGGTAATACTGCTACACTATCGGCAGGGCAACCGCCCGCTACATAAGGAGAAAAATATGTCACCAAAGATTCAAGCAATGCTTGCGTCATACGGACGCTCATTTCTTGCTGCAGCAACTGCAGTCTACGCAACAGGAAACCACGACGTTAAGTCAATCGTTATTGCAGCACTTGCAGCAACGCTCCCAGTTGCCATCCGGGCAATCAATCCTAAGGATCCAGCATTCGGCCTAGTCTCTGGCTTAATTGAAACAGAGCTAACTAAGGCTTCAAAGAAGAAAGCTAAGTAACTATGAAATGTTTTAACTGCCCATCAGATGCAAGTTTTCTAGTTGCTGACCCAGGTGTTAGTGATGTTTACTATTGCAATAATTGCCTGCCTACGCACCTTCGTGAACGCGCAAATGCTGGGCAGTTAGGCATTTCAACTGCACCAACACAAACAAAAAA